>JAEEGK010026109.1_pt1 | contig 11920 bp, 12 predicted proteins | sample 8958771 | NCBI WGS metagenome assembly JAEEGK01 (sample SAMN16246547, study PRJNA631951) | gut metagenome | biome: gut microbiome; feature: rumen; material: SC-attached | host: Bos | place: Iran: Karaj | collected 2018-10 | reverse complement strand
CTCCAATCTTGTATGCCATGTCGTCTTACACCTCCTTCACTGCTTTTTCTGCTTCGCCGCCAACGTCAGGCGGCAGGAAGCGTCCGGGCAGATGACGGCCCGAACCACATATAGCTTCGCGTCGTCCACGGGGAAAAAATTCTTCGTGGGACGCGTCAGCTCCGTCGTGTACTTTACGCCGGCGTCCGCAAGAAGCTTCGCCGCTTCCTCGAACGGGCGTCCAAGGACGTCGGGCGCCATCAAACCTCCATAATCTCCTTTTCCTTACCCGCCTTGACCGTATCGACCATCTTCACGTATTTGTCGACGAGCTTCTGCATATCCTCCTGGCCTTTCTTCGACTCGTCCTCGGCGATTTCCTTGTTCTTTTCGAGTTTCTTGATCGCCTCGTTGGCGTCGCGCCGAAGGTTACGCAGAGCGACCTTCGCTTCCTCCGCCTTTTTGTTGACCGTTTTCTTGAGTTCCTCGCGGCGCTCCTTCGTGAGCTGCGGGATAGTCAGACGAATGGCATTGCCGTCGGAATTGGGCGTGAGCCCGAGCTCCGATTTCAAAATCGCCTTCTCCAATTCCTTCATCAACGTCTTTTCCCACGGCTGGATAACAATCATGCGTGGCTCCGGCACGGATACCTTCGCCACTTGATTTACCGGCGTCGGCGTTCCGTAATAATCGACCATCACCTTGTCCAAAAGCGACGGCGTCGCACGTCCCGCGCGCAAAGAAGCGAATTCTCGCTTCAGGGACTCCAAGGTTTTCTGCATCTTTTCCTCACGGGAGGACAAAATATCTTTAATCATTCTCTCTTCCCTCCGACCGTCGTTCCAATATCCTCTCCGCGCGCCGCACGGACAAGGTTCTCATGTTCGTCGATATTGAAGACCACAATGGGGATATTGTTATCCATGCAAAGGCTCGTCGCCGTGGAATCCATGACCTGAAGCCCCCGCTGCAGGACCTCGATATACGCCAGCCTGTCGAACTTTTTCGCGTTCGGGTTCTTGTTCGGGTCGGAGTCATAGACTCCGTCCGTATTCTTCTTGCCCATCAGGATAACGTCGGCCTCGATCTCCGCCGCGCGAAGCGCCGCCGTCGTATCCGTCGAGAAATACGGATTGCCGGTGCCTGCCGCGAAAATCACCACGCGGCCTTTTTCCATGTGCCGGATTGCCTTGCGGCGAATGTACGGTTCTGCGACCTGCCGCATATCAATAGCGCTCTGCACGCGGGAATCCACGCCCCGCTTTTCCAGCGCGTCCTGAAGAGCAAGACAGTTCATCACCGTCGCCAGCATCCCCATGTAATCCGCCGTCGCCCGGTCCATGCCTTTGGCGCTTCCGGCGAGGCCGCGCCAAATGTTGCCTCCTCCGACAACCACAGCACAGTCAATCCCTTCCTCGCGAACCGCCTGTATCTGCGCCGCAATATCCTCTACCACCGACGGATTGATACCAAACCCCTGATCTCCTGCCAAGGACTCTCCCGAAAGCTTCAAGACTACTCGCTTATACTTTTTCGTACCCAACAGCAGCCCTCCTGTCCCATGCTCATTCTTTAATATTATATAACCTTTTGGGCAAATTGGAAACAAATAATTTCCAAAATATACTAATCATAGCGGAAAATCTTTCACTTTTTAACTTATGAGGCGACATTCACGCCACGGTGCAAATATTGCGCATACGACACGCATAAAAAAGAGAACACGAATCTTGCTTTCGTGTTCTCTCCTTTTCCATTATTTAATCTGCGCCGCAACTTCCGCCGCAAAATCCTCCTGCTTCTTCTCGATGCCCTCACCGAGCTGGAATCGAGAAAATTGTTTCACGGCGACGCTGCCGAGCACCTTCGCCACCGTCTGCTCCGGATCCTTGACGAAGGGCTGCTCCACAAGGCAGGCTTCCTTATAGAAATTCTTCTGGAGACGTCCGTCGACCATCTTCGCGATGATTGCCTCCGGACGACGCTTGCCCTCGGGCAGCGCATTGTTTTCCTCGAGTGCCTGCTTTGTCAGCACCTCGCGCTCATGCTCGAGAATCGCCGGATCAAGGCCGGAACGATCCACGCAGGACGGATTCGCCGCTGCAATCTGCATCGCGATATCTTTGCCGAGCTCGGCGCTGCCGCCCGTAAGCTCGACCAGGACGCCGATCTTGCCGCCCATGTGGATATAACTGGTAACGCGACCACCCTCGGAGGCGTAGCGCGCGAAACGGCGAAGCGAAACCTTCTCGCCAATCTCGGCAATGGCTTCCAGCACGATCTCCGAAACTTTTTTACCGTCCAGCGTGCTCTCGTTCAACGCATCCATATCTGCGGGATTCGTATCGGCGATATGCTTGGCGATTTTATCGACAAGCGCGTGGAACTTGTCCGTCTTCGCCACAAAATCCGTCTCGCAGTTGACCTCAACCACTGCGCCGACCTTCGCGTCCTCAGAAACGAAAGCGCCGACCGCGCCTTCCGCCGCGATACGGCCCGCTTTCTTCTCAGCCTTCGCAATACCTTTCTCGCGGAGGTAATCAATCGCTTTCTGCTTATCCCCGTCCGTCTCCGCCAGCGCCTTCTTGCAATCCATCATGCCCGCGCCCGTCATCTCGCGGAGTTCCTTTACCATTGCCGCAGTAATCTGTGCCATATTATTTATCCTTCTTTCTGTATATAGTCGTAAAGAAAGGAGTAAGGGATAATGTGTCCCTTACCCCCGAAATTTTACTTTTATTCCGCGTCCTTATCCGTCGCTTCCTCCGGCTCGTCCTGCCCGTGGCTGCCTTCGATGACGGCGTCCGCCATGCGGCCGGTCAAAAGGCGCACGGCGCGAATCGCGTCGTCGTTGCCCGGAATCACATAGTCAATCTCGTCCGGATCGCAATTCGTGTCGACAATCGCGACGATGGGGATGCCCAGCTTGCGGGCCTCGGCCACCGCAATGCGCTCTTTGCGCGGATCGACGACATAGAGCGCGCCCGGAAGACGATTCATCTCCTTGATGCCGCCCAAGAACTTTTCCAGCCGTTCCATCTCGTGACGAAGCGCCAGAACTTCCTTCTTCGTCAGCACCTCGAAAGTGCCGTCCTGCTCCATCTGCTCAAGCTGCTTCAAACGCTTGATGCGCTTTTGAATCGTCTGGAAATTCGTCAGCATGCCGCCGAGCCAACGCTCGTTGACATAGAACATGCCCGCGCGGACCGCTTCTTCCTTCACGGCCTCCTGCGCCTGCTTCTTCGTCCCGACGAAGAGAACCTTCTTGCCTTCCTGCGCGACGCTGCGAATAAAATTGAACGCCTCGTCGACTTTGCGGACCGTCTTTTGCAGGTCGATGATGTAGATACCGTTGCGCTCCGTGAAGATGTACTTTGCCATCTTCGGGTTCCAACGGCGCGTCTGATGACCGAAGTGGACGCCCGCCTCCAATAATTGCTTCATTGAAATAACTGCCATGATACTACCTCCTGTTTTTTCCTCCGCGCGCTTCATCCGCCGCTTCACCCGAAATCATCGGGCACAGCACGGCGATCGGCGCGCGTGCGTTTTCACACTGCAAGCGATTATATCATATCGTATACGCGAATGCAACGGGAAAAACGAAAAACTTAACTCAATTTTTCCAAAGAACTTAACTCTATAAAGCGCCTATGAATTTCATGCTTTTTACAGGTTATGTTCGATTGTTTCACGTGAAACAATTTTGAAACTTTCGCAGGAAAAAGTTAAGCCCTTCGCCGCCGCGTTTCTTCGGCCGCGAAGGGACTTTTCCTTTTTTAGCGATATATCATCCTACGATAAATTTATACCAAATGAAAATGCCGATAACGCCCGGTATGCCAAATATACCCGCAATCAGCGCGTTGATGACGGTAATCTTGATGCCGGCGCCGAATAAATCGACAATAAACAACAAAATCGCGCCGCAAACGCTGTTCGACACAAATTTCAACAAAAGCTCCACCGGCCATTTCAAGAGCTTGACCAAAAGGCAGATAGCCAAAAGACCGACGGCAAACGAAACGACGATGCTTGATTCCGCCACACAATCTCCTCCTTTTACAATTCCACCCTATTTTCCATAGCCTTGGCTAATGTTACTTCATCCGCATATTCCAAATCGCCGCCCACAGGTAAGCCGTGCGCGATACGCGTAACCCGGAGTCCCATGGGCTTTAAAAGCCGCGCGATATACATGGCCGTGGCTTCCCCCTCCACGTTCGGGTTCGTGGCCATAATGACCTCGCGCACGGTTCCGTCCGAAAGACGGGCCAGCAGCTCTTTGACGCGGAGATTTTCCGGGCCCACTCCCTCCAGAGGCGACAACGCGCCGTGCAGCACATGATACACGCCGTGATAATCGTGCATCCGCTCCACCGCAGCTACATCCTGCGGCTGCTCGACAACACAGACCGTCTCGTGATCCCGCTTGACCGAACTGCAAATCGCGCAAGGATCCTTATCGCTAAGATTGCAGCACACACTGCAAAAACCGATCTTTTCCTTCGCTTCGATAATGGCCCCCGCCAGTGCCCGCGCCTTCACCGGATCCATATCTATGATATGGTAGGCGAGCCGCACGGCAGTCTTCGCCCCGACGCCCGGCAGCGCGCGAAAATGCTCGATCAGTTTCGCCAAAGGCTCGATGTATTGCACTTAAATCATCCCCGGCGGCAGACCGAGGCCGCTGGTCAGTTTCGCCATCTCGCTCTGCATCATGTCGTCTACTTTCTTGCCGCATTCGTTGACCGCCGAAACAATCAAATCCTGAAGCATTTCCACATCCTCGGGGTCTACCGCCGCTTTGTCGATGGAAAGAGCCTCCACCTGCTTTTCGCCGTTCATCGTAACTTTGACGACGCCGCCGCCCACCGAGACCTCCACGGTGCGTTTTTTCAGTTCTTCCTGCATTTTCTGCATCTGCGCCTGAACTTTTTGCACTTTCTTCATCATGCCGGCCATATTGCCGCCCATTCCGCCAAACATCAAATGTCCTCCCTCCGACGCGCCATTGCGCGTCCAAAACTATCTATAAGAATAGCAAAGACAACTTCATACGTCAATATACGCCGAGCTTTCGACGCAAACCATATTACTTTTTCGCAGGCGGCGGTTCTTGGCCGCCTATACCGTCGTTCATCTCATCCGACGGTATAATCTTCATATCGTCGCCGAATATCTCGACCAAGGGTTCCACTGCGGCCCGTTCTTCCGGCGGCATAGCCTCCACCACTTCTTTTGCCGTTTTTTCCCGCAGCGGCTTTTCTGCCTTTTCCTTCTTGTTTTTAGGAGCTTCAGAAAGCGCCTCCACCTCGACGGTCAGCCGCAACGGATTTCCCGAAAGTCTTTCAAGATACGCTTCCAACACATTCCGGAAATCGTCCTTCTTCAGTCGGTTTGCAAGGAACGCGCTGGTAAACCGCACGCAGAAACTTTGATTCGTCATGCCTCCGAACATGCCGTTGACAACGCAGGCGCGGACGACTTTTTCCCCGTCTTTCTCCAACGCAGCCAACAACTGTTTCCATAGCGCCTCTCCCGCTTCCGTTTTAACGAAAGCCGTTTCCGACGCTGCCCCCGCGGTTCCGGTCGAACTTCCCTTTTGCGAAGTTGCCGCTGCGGGAGTTTTTTTGACGTGCGAACCATCAGAACGCAGCGATGCACCCGCCCTCGGTAGAACCGCTGCGCCGGAGACGACCTTCTTTTCCAGCGCCTCTATCCGCGCAGCGAGCATTCGAATCTTAGCTTCAGAATCCTGTGTTGCGGCCGTCGCCGCAGGCTCCGCCATTGCCGCCATTCCGCCGCTGGAACGGCAAATGGAAAGCAGCGCCGTTTCCACGGCAATACGCGGCTCCGTCGTCCAGCGAAGTTCCACCAGCGCCTCATGCAGGGCGCGGAACATCGGCAAAAAGGAATCCGAAGAAAAAAGCGCCGACGTCTTTTTCAGCGCGGCTTCGTCGGTCTCATAAAGCTCCGTCCCCTCCGGCACGCCCGCCGCCTGATATACCATAACGGCCCTGAGCTCCGCTATCAGTTCCGTTACCAACTGTTTAGCGTCCTTCCCCTCAGCCAGCACCTCCCCTGCCGCCTCGAGGGCGTCCTTCGCATCTTTCGCGGCGAGGGCACGCAATATCCTGAGGATGCTCTCTCGCCCCACCAGTCCCAATATTTCCCGCACCAAAGGCTCCGTCACCCGATCTCCCGCCAGTGAAATGCACTGGTCGAGAGTCGAAAGCGCGTCCCGGAGCCCTCCGTCAGCTTCCCTCGCCACAAGAGAAAGAGCCGCACCATCCGCCGCAACGCCGGAGGCTTCCGCCACCTCCCGCAGCCGCGCCTCGATGTCCTTCGCCGCAATCCTTTTAAAATCGTAGCGTTGGCAGCGAGATTGGATCGTGGGGGGAACTTTTTGCAGCTCCGTCGTCGCCAAAATGAAAACCACCTGCGGCGGAGGTTCCTCCAACGTCTTCAAGAGCGCATTGAAGGCTTCGCTGGTCAGCATGTGCACCTCGTCGATGATATATACTCTATATCGTCCCGTCGTGGGCGCAAACTTTACTGTTTCCCGAAGCTCACGGATTTCATCAATGCCGCGGTTGGAAGCCGCGTCGATTTCCATCACGTCCATAGAGGTTCCATCGCTGATGCGGCGGCAGCTTTCACATTCGTTGCAAGGCTCCGTTGTCGGACCCTTTTCACAGTTCAGAGCTTTTGCCAGTATTTTCGCCGTGCTGGTCTTTCCCGTGCCCCGGGGACCCGAAAATAGATAAGCATGACCGACGCGCCCGCCGACGACAGCCTGCGAAAGCGTCCGGCTCACATGCTCTTGTCCCACCAGCTCGGAAAAGCCTTTAGGCCGCCATTTTCGATAAAGCGCCACATATTCCATTCGGCTTCCCCTCCTTCCCCATCGCATTTATGCAAAAACCGCCGCACGAAGTCCGTTATGTCTTGCGTAACGCTTCATGCAGCGGCGTCTTCTGTTCTTCCTCCTACCCCTTCGGCTTGAACGGCGGAATCGTTGTACCGTCGTCCATGTGCATCGTCAAAGGCGGAATCTCGGTACGCCGGTTTTGAATAAAGTCCGGCAACGTAAGTTCCGGCTTCTTAACCTGCGGCTGCGCTTCTGAACGTTTCGGCGCTTCCTGCGCCGATTTCCGATTCCGCTGTTGGGCGATTGACGATTTCACCATCGACTGCGGACGGCGAGAATTTCCCAGCTGCCCCGTTCTCACTTTCGGCGTCCGATAGGCATCGGCACTGTCCACAAAATCCGTGGCAACCAACGTCGCCCGGACCGCTCCGCTGAGCGTCGGATCCACGATGGTTCCGAACACTACGTTAAGGTCGGGATGCGTATGCGCCGTCACGTACTCCATGGCCTCGTTGACCTCGAACAACGGCAGCGTCTCGTCGCCGCTGATATTCAAGATCAATCCCCGAGCGCCGTCCAACGCCCGCTCCACCAGCGGACTCTCGATTGCGTGCTGAACCGCCTCGATCACGCTTCCGTTCCGGCTCTCGCCAATCCCCAATAAAGCGTCGCTGGAGCCGCTCTGACGGAAAATCGAAACCACGTCCGCAAAATCCACGTTCACAACGCCAGTGACAAGAATGACCTCCGAAATGCAAAGAATCGCCTGCCGCAAAATGCTGTCCGCCTCTTTGAAGGACTGCATCAGCGTCATGCGCTTATTTCCCGGCAGATTCATCAGATTGTCGTTATGCACAACCAAGAGCGCGTCCATCTGCCCCCGCATCGCTTCGATGCCCTCCTCGGCGACCCGCAGCTTGCGTTTTCCCTCGAAGGAAAACGGCACCGTCACAACGCCGATGGAAAGCATGCCTAATTTTTTCACTATCTGAGCGATGACCGGAGCCGCGCCCGTACCGACGCCGCCGCCCATACCGGCGGTAACGAACACAAGGTCCACGTCTTTCAACGCTTGCTCCAGCCGCGCCATATCGGTCTCCGCCGCTTTCGCGCCGATTTCCGCCACGCCGCCGGTACCGCGCCCTTTCGTCAGGCGCTCGCCGATCTGCAAAACCTCAATCCCGGCGTCTTTCAATAAAGAAAGCTGCTTGGCTTCCGTATTCACCCCTAACAGTTCGATGCCGGGAATCCGATCTTCCGCCAACCTGAGCAGTACGCTGTTTCCGCCGCCGCCCACGCCGACCACTTTAATCCGTATGACAGCTTTTGTAATACCCGCCGACAAAGTCTCCATAGGGTAAAAACGCCTCCCTCACGGAACTCTACTATATCCTAAAATTATATTATTCGCCGTTCATCTTCGATTTCCTGCAAAGCGTCACCGTCTTTTTTTCAAGGAATCAAGGGCGAATCCGCCAGCCTGCGACACAAGCATTCCCGCGCCCATCAGCGTACAACCCGCCAACTCGCGCAGCGAGAGCGCCTCGCCAAGCACGAACCAACCAGCCAGCGCACCGAACACCGACTCAAGGCTCATAATCACAGCCGCAGGAGCCGGATCCGCCGTCCGCTGTCCGACAATCTGAAGCGTAAACGCCACACCCGTTGAGAGCACGCCGGCGTAAAAAAGCGAAAACCAAGCCGCCGCCACGTCCGACGCCTGCGCCGTCTCAAAAATCGCCGCCGTCGCCGCATTCAGCAAAAACACCACAGCAACCTGCGCCAGCGACATGGCAATCGCTTCGGCCTTCGCCGCAACCCGGTCGATAAAAAGAATATGGGCAGTCCAAAATAACGCGCAGCAAAATTCCATGATATCGCCCCGGCCCATGGAAAACCCGTCTGTCACGCAGAGAAAATACAGCCCCGTCACTGCGAGAATCGCTCCCGCCCAATGCTCGGCGCGAATCCTCTGTCGCAGAAATACGCCCGCAAGCGGAACAAAAATCAGATACAGACAGGTCAAAAACGATGCCTTTCCCACCGTCGTGTACAACATGCCATACTGCTGGAGCGCAGACGCGACGAACATCACGCAGCCCGCTCCCGCGCCCACGCGGAAACTCCGAACCGCCTCTTCTCTGCGCTTATGACCGCCCACAATCAGCCAAAGCGCGAAGAGCGCCAACACTCCCAAGAAGAACCGCGCCGCGCCGTAAGTGAAAGGCCCGATCTTTTCCATGCCCACGGACTGGGCTACAAACGTCGTCCCCCAAATAAACGCCGCCGCCAAAAGGCATGCGTTTCCCCGCCAGCGCAAAATGAAACCTCCCAAAAAACAAAACGGAAGCCAACGGGATTCCCGTCAGCTTCCGCAAATTTTCGATGGTGGAGACGAGGGGGATCGAACCCCTGACCTCCTGCATGCCATGCAGGCGCTCTCCCAGCTGAGCTACGCCCCCGTTCAACGTACTCCGCTATTATACTCGAAACATTTTCGTTTGGCAAGCCTTATCTGCAGAAAAATTTCGCCTCGGCACGCATCCGTCATACATTCCCCTCCGCTACTACACGAAGAGTATCCACATTCGACAATCCGCCGCGTGCAAAATCCCGAATAAACTTGACCGACCCGTTTCATCCCTTCATTTTCAAACGCTCAGCAAGGCTCGTCCCCGCCAAGGCAAAAAGTAACTTGGCGTCGCTTTCCTTTCTCTCCAGCCGTCCGTTCAATTCTTCGGCAACGTCGTCCAACACCTCATCCACGGCCCGATATACCTTAATACGTTCCTCCGGACACACATTTTGACAATAAAACGAGAGCCGCCCCGTGCAAGTATCCCCGCCGCGTCTCAGGCCGAAGAAAATCCGTTGCCTGTCCGCGTCAAAAGAGCCGAAAGCAGCAATCTGTCCCAAACCGTCGGCGAGAATCTCGTCAAGAGCATGGTTTTGCATCCCTCCAAAAAGCCGCAGAGTTTCGTAATGGGCGCACTCATGGCGCAAGCGCAGTCGGTGGGAACGCTCCAACCAGTCCCGCTCAGTGAGCCCCATCTCCCCCGCGGGAATATTGCTATATGGCGCGTAATTCAAGAGCAACACGCGGTGACGGAAAATGATCTCCGCCCGCGCCTCGATGGCAAACGCGTTCACCGTCGGCGGCAGTTCCTGCGCTTCCTTTCGAGCGTCCAGCAACGCCTCCATCTGCCGGAAGTCCTTGTGACTTTCCGTGGCGACAACAGGGAGCCGCCCGCCCAAGGTATCGGCAAAGGATATCTTCAACGCATCCCTGTTTTCCCACTGGAAATCAGCCGTCGGAAGCCTAAACGCCTCCGCCAGAAAATCCAAAACCTCCGCCCCGGAAGCTTGTCTCCAAACTGCGGCGAAAGCTTCATCCGAGAGCGGCAGTTCCGGTATGTTCGCCGGAGTCTCATAGCGATGCTGCAAGTATTCGGAAGCGGATAGCACCCTGTTCCTTGCCGTTTGTCGTTTTTGTTCGCCTTTGCCCGCGTTTCCCATCATTTTTCTCCCTTGCGCGCCGCCCTGTCCACGGGCAGCGTTAAATACTCGTCGCCGATATGGAGCAACAGATTTTCCTTCTCCATTGATTCCAGCGCTTCCTGTATCTCCCCCGCCGAGTAACGATTCAAAAGCTGCTCGCAAACCATGCGCCCTTTCGTCGTGTTCCGGCAGACACGCAGCACGTCGGCCTCGGCTCCCTTGAGATGGTACAGCGGAGCCCGTGAAATCAACCGCGTGTCCAGCACCTTGATCTCGGCGCTGACGTCCTTCATAAAAAGAAGCTGCGGTTCGTTCCGCCAAGCCTCGGAAAGATGGTAGAGCTTCTCATAAGACGGACCGATGAGGCGATAATCGTAATACTTCGCCAACTCCTCCTCGTCCTCCGGCGCATAGAGGTGAACGGCTCGACGAATGAACTCAGGATCGGGGAACACGAAATCATATCCCCGGTCCGGGCGCAGTTTCGGTGCGGTCCTATCCTCCGGGTGATCCATATAGTAATTATAGCGAAGGTACATCATGTGGGCGACGGTGTTCGGCGGCTCCAAGTGCATGATTTTCGGGATTACTTCATTATCTTTCGCCATCATCTCGTCGGTCTCTCCCGGCAGTCCCAGCAGAATATACCAAAGCACAGACATGTCATGGGCGCGGCAATGCTTGAGCGTCTCCACCTGTCGAATTGCTGAGACGCCTTTGTCCATCAGCCGCAGCCGCTCGTCGGAGAAGCTCTCGATTCCCGCCTGCAGCCAGAAAAAGCCCGCCTTCGCCAGCCGTTTCACGTCTTCCTCGGAAACCGGCGACTTGATCTCTGAAAAGAGCCGCAGCCCGCTTTCCCCGTTCCGGCCCGTTTCCCAATACGCCGGACGTTTCTCCAGCGCCTCCGGCAGCCCTTTCTGATGCTTCATGCTCATCACGTTGCCCGTGAAATAACACTGGGCGCCCGGATACATCGTCGAAAGTTCTGTCAGCTCGTCCGCCAGCCGCTCCGTAGATTTTTCGCGGTACAGATGCGCCGTGCTGCCGTTCAGCCCGCAAAACCGGCAGGGATGTTTTGCCGCCCACCAGCAGCCCCGCGAATCTTCCGCCGTGATAATCAGATTATGCGCATATTCCGGTACCAGCTCGTTCCGCTCGCGATAATAGTCGCTGAAATCCGGCAGGGGCAGCATGTCGAGGTCCCGCGTGACCTTTGCCGGGGGCGCGGTCAGCCGCGTCCGGGAAACGACGCCGTCAGGCAGCTCTGCGTCGGGGATTTTCCCGTCTTCCAACAGCCTATGGCACATCGGCGCGAGAATTTCGTCTGCCTCGCCCGTAAATATATAATCGAAGCACTCGAAAAACTCGATCATTGCCTGCCCCGCGTCGCCTTCGCAATTTGCGCCGCCCGCCATGATGATCGGTGCGTTCTTTTCTTTTTTCAGCCGTTTTGCCAGCGCAATCGTCGCGTTCTGCTGCTGGTACATCGACAGGAACGCGACGATTTTCGCGCCGCTTTCTTTCACGCGGCAAACGGCCTCGTCGAGATAATCCTCCGCCATGCCGCGG
>JAEEGK010026108.1_pt1 | contig 11920 bp, 9 predicted proteins | sample 8958771 | NCBI WGS metagenome assembly JAEEGK01 (sample SAMN16246547, study PRJNA631951) | gut metagenome | biome: gut microbiome; feature: rumen; material: SC-attached | host: Bos | place: Iran: Karaj | collected 2018-10 | reverse complement strand
AAAGATCTGCGCTGTTTCGATAATTTTGGCATATTTGCTCTTTAGAAAAAAAGAGCTGGATTTTTGACATGGTTTATATATGCGATAGCCTGAGGAGAAAATATGAGAATCAGAAGAGAATTGGCTGTTTTTTTAGTTGTAGGTTTTATGCTTTCAGGATGTACTGCCCAAAAGGCCCCACCGTCTGATAACAGCACACAAACAGACGAAGCTGTAGATACAAATGATATCGATGGAGGAAAACCGTGGATTAACTCGAATCTGAAAGAGAATGTTATAAATGTGGGACATCTTTCAGAGAAGGATGATTATTATATCGCAGTCAACTACGACTGGATAATGGAGCACGATATTCCGGAAGGCTCACCATCCTACAGTGGTGCAAGTGTACTCAGGTCTGAAATTGAAGAAAAAGCAATTGCGGCGATGGAAGATGATACACTCACCAGTGTGGATGCAAAGCTAGTCAGTATCATGTATCATTCGTTTCTTGATTGGGACAGCAGAAATGAGAATGGCCTGAAACCGCTGGAGGCTATTGTAAAATACATTGAGGCGCTGTCAGATATTGATGCGGTTTCGGAGTATACCTGCAGCCCCCAAAGGCCGGAACTGGTTAGCACAGTTATAAAAATCGAAAATAAAAATGATCTGCTGGATTCAACTAAATATGTTACATCCGTAGAGTTTAATGACCTCCTTTTGGGCGATTCATCCGAGTATAGTGAAAGGTCTCCTGTCGGACAGCTACAGGATGATGAAAACAGGAAGCTCTTTTCATCGATTATGGTTAGAATGGGATATTCACAGGAAGAGTCGGACAAAATCTATGACGCTTCCATGGAATATGAGACGCAGCTGGCTGAATCGGTTTATTCATATTATGATTATTCGCAGCCGGATATCTATTCCAAGGTTCTGAACTATTATGAGCCGGATGAAATGTATGCCCTGACCGCAGAATTTCCCATGAAAGAATTCATCAAAGGAAGAGGATATGACAATGCCAAGCGGTTCTATAGTGCGGAGCCGGAGGCACTTAAAAAGATATCCAAGATGTATACTCAGGACAACATAGAATGTATCAAGGGTTATATGATCGTGCATACAGTCATCGACAGCGCTGAGTATCTTGACAGACAAGCATTTGAGGCCGGTATAACAGCTGATAATAATATAAATGGTGCGAACGGAATCCTTAGCGACAAGCACTACGCATATGTTGCTGTGAGGTCAGCTCTGCCGGACTCCATCGGAAAAATGTATATTCAAAAGTATGATCCTTCTGAAACAAAAAAGACCCTTACTCAGATCTGCAAAGATATTGTGGCTAAGTACAGAGAAATGATAAAAGAGGAGGAGTGGCTTTCCGACGAGACCAAACAACTTGCCATAGAGAAACTTGATGCGATGAAGATTAATGTGATCGAGCCGGGAGAGTACCTCGATTACAGTGATCTGAAACTGGATAATCTGTCTTACTTTGATATTCAAAAAGCCATTAAGGATTATGAACACGAGCTTGATCTTAAGAATACAAACGGCACTGTAAACAAGAATCTATGGCCTGCATCAACCCTTGAAACGGAAGCCTTTTATTCCCCGACCAATAACTCCATCAATGTCATGCTTGGTCTGTTGGGCGATGATTTCTATAGAAAAGATATGTCGAAAGAGCAGCTTTATGCCGCTATCGGAACAATGATCGGCCATGAGATCAGTCATGCATTTGACCCTTCCGGCTCTCATTTTGACAAGAATGGAGATATGAAGGATTGGTGGACGGAAGAAGACTTGACAGCTTTTGAGAAAAGAGCGGCGAAACTGATTGACTTCTATGATGGCATAACTGTTTTTGACGGTGTTAATGTTATAGGAAGTAATGTTCAAGGTGAGGCTGTGGCAGATATGGCCGGTTTGAAGGTTGTGCTCTCATTGGCTGAAAAGGAAGAAGAGTTTGACTATCAGGAGTTTTTTGAAAGTTATGCAAAGATATGGAAGCTTATTCTTACTTATGAATACAGTTACTCACTGGTTTTAGGAAACCCGCATCCGCTTAATTATCTAAGGGTAAATACAGTTGTCCAGCAGTTTGATGAGTTTACAGAAACATATAATCTGGAAGACGGAGATGGAATGTATCTTGCTCCGGAAAACAGAGTTTCTGTTTGGTAATAAAATCATGACTTCCTGCAGACAAAAGAGGAAAAACAAAAACCTATAGAAATAGAAAGGAGAAAAAATATGACATCGATTATCAGTTTTGTTCTAAGTTTGATTATTGTGGGGATTCTTTATAAGAATATGATTGCCTGGGAAGGAGATTACAGAATTTCAAGAGGACAGGCATTATTGCCGGTATTACTTGGACTATTATCAGTGCCGCTTTCATTTGTCTTTTTCCTGATAATCGGACTTACATTCAGGGCTGTAACCGGATTTGTACCTACAGATGGACCTCTATTACTTGCCAGTTTCAATCATGCGCTTTTTTCTGCAGCGCTGAATGAAGAATTGGCAAAACTTATCATTACGCTTATTGTATTATGCATCTATAGGAAAAAAATTAGAAATGTATATGAATATATGCTGATAGCAGGTGCTGTCGGATTCGGGTTTATTCTTATAGAAGACTTTGTATATAGTGTCAGTCTTCCTGTTCTCTTGATGAGGTTGCCGGGTATAACAGTGCATATGATGCTGGGGCTTGCCATGGGAAGACATCTTGGACTTGCCAGATATAACAAAGTAACAGGCAGAGGGTCTGTATTAAAAGAATATCTTCTTGCTTTTTTTGTCCCTGTGGTTTGGCATACTGTTTTTGATTTTTTTGGTGCAAACATGCTCATACATGCCGGGGATAATGTAGAGACTATGACAGCGGAAATACAAAGAACAACATATATTGGTGCTGGTATGGTGTTAATTGCGGTAATTCCGATATTCTTTTTCCAGTTCTACATATTCAGACGACTTAAGAAAAATGCCGCAAACCTTGTAGCGCTTTCCTTCATTGCTGAAAACAGTACAGAGCAGGAGAATACCAATGCTTAAAAAATATATTGAATTTATGAAAAAATCGCCACTGATAACTGCTGCGCTCTGCATAGTATACGTGGTTGTGTGTTTCAATACGGTACCTACAGAGACAAATTTCCAGTTTTTTATAGTGAGGACTTTGCTCTGCGGAGCGTCGTGCTTTTTCCTGTACCAGATATCCGGAGATAAGACGCTTGCCTCCTGCTATGTTTCTACAGGATATGTCATCAAGAACGCCATTGGATTTTTATTGATGTCCCTTATCATGGGCTCTGTATTGCTGATTTCGAATATAGAAGAAAAGGTACCCCTGAAGGAAAATCCGATATTGGGATTTATCATTATATTTCTTATGTTTATTTCTGTGGGACTTTTTGAGGAACTGGCTTTCAGGGCAGTTATAAACGATGCGATTATCTATAAGTTCAGGGAAAAGAAATATGTCTTTGTTCTGAGTGCAGTGGTTTCCTCACTGGTATTCGGAGCTGCACATGTTTTGGGATTTGATCCCTCATCGCCTGTTGCATGGGGACAGGCGGTCGCCAAAACACTGGAATCAGGCGTTTTTGGTCTGGCCCTCCTTATACTGTATTGGAAGACAAGAAATATCTGGGCCTGCGGCCTGGCTCACGGACTGTTTGATTTTTTTGCAGGTTATACAGAAGGCCTGTTTGTTCCGGTTGGAGATTCGGGTTCATCGTATATTAATACCGGTGAAGATGGCGTGAGAATCCTCATCACATACTTTATAATTGCTGCAATAAATGCAGTTCTGACGTTTATTGTGTGGAAGAAAGTCGGTAAGACTATTGATTTTGAAAAGATCAGACGAGAATGGTAAGGAGAGATTATGATGGCAAAGAAGATATTGGTTATATTGCTGATTGGAAGTATGTTTCTTGCAGGCTGTGGGGAAAAAACTCCGGACACCATTTCTGATGAAAAATCGCAGGATGATTCTGCTGCAGATGTAAGCACATCAGATGAGCCTTATACTGAAGAAGGTGATGAGTTACCAGTTGAAGAAACTGTGCAAGAAACATCCGAAGAATCGGATGGCGGAGCATATGTTATAAATGGCGGTGACCCATGGATAGATTCCAATCTTAAGGATAATGTAATAAATACCGGAAAGCTATCTGAAAAAGATGATTTTAACGTGGCAATTAATTATGACTGGATAATTAGCCATGATATTCCTGAAGGATACAGCAGATATAGTTCTTTTACGAAAATAGGCGAAATTGTAGAGGAAAAAGCCATTGCAGCTTTGGATGATGACACTCTGACAGGGCACGATGCTGAATTGGTCAGAGCTGTATATCAGGGATTTCTTAACTGGGATGAGAGGAATGAAGAAGCGCTTGCTCCTCTTGAAGTCATTGTGAAAGAGATTGAAGCCCTGTCCGGTACCAGGGATATTTCAGAATATCTTTGCGACCCCAACAGGTCTGTATTTTTACCTTCTATTTTTGAAATAGTCAACACTGCTGATCTTATTGATTCTACAAAGTATGTAACGGCACTTAATTTTGGTGACCTTATTTTAGATGATTCTGCTGAATACAAAAACAAAAGTGTAGTAGGAGAAATAGCAGATACGGAATACAGGAAACTTTTTTCAGAAATATATGTAAGAATGGGGTATTCCAGGGAAGAAGCTGATGCGCTTTATGATAATGCTATTGCATATGAAACTGCACTTGCAGATTCTATCTTAACAAATGCTGAACTTCAGCAACCTGATATATATGAAACGATACTCAATTACTATGATCCGGAAGAGCTTTATAGTCTTACACCAAATTTTCCTATGGAAGAATTCATTAAAGTAAGGGGCTTTGGCAGCACAAAGAAAATTTGGTGCATGTTACCGGAAAATATTAAAAAGATATCTGAGCTATATACAGATGAAAATGCAGAGAATATCAAAGCATACTTAATAGTTCATGGAGTTATTAAATGCGCGGAATATCTTGACAAGCAGGCTTTTGATGCCAGCATTTCTGCGACGAATAAAATAGAAGGTGTGGCAGGTGTACTTGCTGATAAACAATATGCATATCGCTGTGTACTTCAGTCCCTGCCTGAATCTATCGGAAAAATATATATACAAAAGTATGATTGCACAGAAACAAAGAATACTATCACGGAAATATGCAAAGAGACTTGTGCGATTTACAGAGAGATGCTTTCAAATGAAGAATGGCTATCTGATGAAACAAGGCAGTATGCCATGGATAAGCTTGATGCCATCGGGATTAATGTTATTGAGCCAAAAGAATATCAGGACCTGAGCGATCTTGATCTTAACAATCTTTCATATTTTGAAGCCAGTATGGCTGTGGAGGATTACTATTACAAGCTTAATGCTGCTAATACCGGAGGTGAAGTAAACAGAAATTTATGGGATAACTCAACACTTAAAACAAATGCTTTTTACAATGCCACAAACAATTCAATAAATATTTTGCTTGGAATCCTTGATGGTGATTTCTACAGGGAAGATATGTCAAAGGAGCAGCTTTATGCCTCAGTTGGAACTATTATTGCCCATGAGATTAGTCATGCATTTGATCCAAGTGGTTCTCAGTTTGATAAGGACGGGAACTATAATAATTGGTGGACCGAAGATGATACCGCGGCATTTCAGAAAAAAGCACAAAAGCTGATTGATTATTATAACGGAATAACCGCATTTGGAAATGAAAAAGTAAACGGCAGCATTGTTCAGGGAGAGGCAGTTGCGGATATAGCAGGGCTTAAGGCAATGTTGCTCCTTGCTTCAAAGGAGGAAGATTTCAATTACAAACTGTTTTTTGAAAGCTACGCAAATATGTGGAAAGAAATCTGCACTTATGAAGCAGACTATTCACAACTTACCCAGAACCCTCACCCGCTGTATTATCTGAGAGTTAATGTAGTTGTACAGCAGTTTGATGAGTTTTATGAGGCCTTTGACGTTAAGGAAGGAGACGGAATGTATCTTGCTCCTGAAGATAGAATTAGCGTTTGGTAAGGAGAATTGGTTATGGAAAACAAAAAAGTAAGGAAACATTCATTATGTGAAAAAAATGCTGTAATCGCAATGATACTGACAGTTCCTCTGGGTTTATTAACTCAATTGAGCGGCCAGCCACAGGGAGTAGTAAGCGCACTTATTGTCTCCGCTCTGTCCCTGGTTCTTCTGATCGTTTATAATAAGTGGTTTTCGCCTGAATTTGATGGCGTGTTTAAGGCTCATGTTCCGGTAAAAGAGATACTTATGGTATCCTCTGCGATGGCAATCCTTATTATCGGATGCATAATCATAAATGCTATATATAGTGGACTTGTTTTCAAACCATCAGTTTCTTTCGTGTGCCTGGCACTAATGGCTGGCATTAGTGAGGAGACCATTTTCAGGGCGATGCTTATTCCTATAGGAATGAGATATCTGAAGGTGAAGAATAGGGCAGTGGCAGCAGTAATTATCTCATCTGTCATCTTCGGACCGCTCCATTTGACAAATATATTCGTAGGAGCAGATCCTGTCATGACTCTGATACAGGCATTCATGGCAACCTGTGGCGGTTTTGTTCTCGCCGGAATATATCTGAGGACCGGCTCGGTAATCCCGGGAATGATTGCTCACGCTGTGTATGATTTTATCAATTTTGTTACAGATCCAACCATCAATGAAAAGGGCGTTGTAGTTTCTGATAGCGGGAATGTTGGTATTTCGTATTATGTGATTATACTGGCGGTTTCGGTGACGCTTCTTGTAGCAGGATGCTATCTTATCAGAAAGACTAAACAGGATACAATAGAGAATATATGGAAGATCAAGTGGAGCAACTGAATTCAATCGGAGAAGGAAAAATGAGGGAAGGTATATAAAGCATCGGAGGAGATAAGACGAATGGATAACAAGAAAGTTATGGCTGTTCCAAGGATTTGTGCGTATCTTGTGATAGTAGTTTGTATTTTAGGGATTATAGTGGGCTCTATTTTTGATTACAGTATTAACGTAGCACTGGCGAACAAGACTGACATTGGAACCTTTTTTGCTACCTATGGTTCTTATTTTTCCTATTGCTTATATCCTGCAGCTGGGATGTGTATCTTTAAGGGGCTCATGAAAAAGGGCGACAGATTTAAAATGCTGGCTTGGACAATAATGCTGATCTCATACTTTATGGCTGTTTACTACAGCAATAATTACAACGGATCAAAGGTAAGAGAGCTGTTTGGATATACAGCGGGAGATGCATCACCGCTTTTATCAGTAGTAAGCTGGGGATTCTGGGTAGTACTGTATGCCTGGGTGCCATTTGTCTGCTATCGTGTATTTGATGATGTGAGTCCGGACAAGTTGATAATGACAGGTGCAGCTATTCTGGTAGCCGGGATTGTAGCCGATAATACAAACCTCTGGCTCAAGCAGGTAGCATCAAGACCAAGATATAAGTACCTGATAACCCTTGATGACCCTATGTCGGAGTTCAGGAACTGGTGGCAGATGATTCCTAATCTCGCCGGATCAAATGACAGTTATAAGAGCTGGCCCAGCGGAAATATGACAATAGCAAGCATGATGTTTTCGCTGCCAATGCTCTCGGATGTTCTTAAAAAACGTTCAGAGAAAAAGAATATTGTCTGTTTTGTGATTGCAGCATGCTTTGTTGTGCTTTACGGCTATAACAGAATTCATATGACAAACCATTTTCTTTCTGATGTATGCTTTGGAACACTGATCACTTACATTATTTACCTGGTTGTGAGCACAGCGTTTTTACAGGCTGTGAATAGGGAAAAGTAAGGATTATGATTAAGCCTGGTATTGAAAAAGACGGAAACAAATCTGTTCTTATCGGTGTTTTTAACAGCGGATATGTCATTGCCCTGTTGCTCTTTCTGGCGGGTTCTATAGGGTCTCTTTGTGATGGGGTTATCGCATCAAGAGGACTGGGAGTAGCTGAGCTTGCGGCGATAGGTATTGTATATCCATATACAAAAACCATGGAATGTATTTCCCTTTTGTTTTCAAGCGGTTCACAGGTTATCGTGGGAAGAAAGATAGGTCAGAATAAATTTGAAGAAGTCTCAAAGATCTTTTATACATCACTAACTTTTATCGCGGTCTTAGCGGTGCTTCTGGCGGCGTTTGTCTGTGCATGTTCTGATCCCATATCCAGGCTGTTTGGCGCAAATGCCGGTGGCGGAACTCTTCAGCCTACCATGGAGTATCTCTTTTCTCTTGCCATTGGTGCACCTGCGCATCTTCTTACGCTGTATATGATCCCGCTTTTCCAGCTGGATGAGAAAAAGAAACTGATAGATATAACAACTGTGATCATGACAGTTGTAAATGTAAGCCTGAACATTCTGTTCGTGGTGGAAAACATGGGGATCAAGGGCATTGGCTACTCTACATCTATCAGTTATTATGTGGCGCTTATGATACTGGGCACCCATTTTCTTGAGAAGAAAAATGGAATTCTTCTGCGCGGAAAATTCAGTATAGATCTGAGATATCTGATAGAAACGGTAAAAGAAGGAGCACCGTCTGCTTTTAAAAATATATCCTCAATTATCTTTAATACATTTGTTAATAATCTTATTGCCAGGGTCGGTACGACGGATGCGATGGCGGCTTTTTCAGTCTTTAAGATGACAAAGTTTATTTTCTTGTCGGTTTCTGAGGCAATCATAAGCCCTGTCAGAATGATCCAGTCAATGCTGATTGAAGAAAAAGACAGAAAGATGCTCAGGGAGATTTTCAGATACTCCATATTAAAGGGACTGACCTATTCCGTGCTGCTATCGGCGCTTCTCTGGGTATTTTCAAGAGAAATGTTCGGTATTCTGGTTTCAGGAAGTGTCCTTGACGAGACCGTTTACCTTATGCGCTGCACTGTTATTGTATATGTCCTGAATACATTTGTTTGTTACTACCTTGCCTATTTCCAGGCAATAGGTAAAAACAGGATTGTCTATTCCATTTCTATAGTCCTTAACATTGTGACCCTGCCACATTTTTATCTGCTCGGTAAAATATTTGGCGCAAGGGGCATATGGATAAGCTTTTCGCTTCAGTTTGTTATTGTGGCTTCTTATGTGATCCTTGCCGCGCTGATTATGGGACGGAAGAATAAAAGTATTGTTGATAAACTTCTGGTTATGCCTGCTGAAGAAGATAGGGATTACGAAACATATGATTTTCATATTGGGTCAACTTTAGATGCAAAGGCTGCATCAACTGAGTTTGGCGATATCTGCAAAAATGGCATTGCCGAAAAGAGGAAGTCATGTTCTTGCAGCCTTGCTCTGGAAGAGATTGTCTTCAATATTCTGGATTACCAGCAGGCAAATGGTGAAAACAACCCAAACATTGATGTACATATTGTCTTATTTGGGAATAATAAGATGATCATGAGAGTAAAGGACTGCAGTAAAGAGCGAGATCCTTTTGCAAAATACGAATACAGCAAGGAGTCGGATAGTCTTGATAATATCGGTATAAAGATAGTGAAGTCATTTGCTGAAGATATTAAATACTCGTTTATTTATGGTGTTAATTTTATAACCATTACGATTTGATAGAACAGTGAAAGAGGTATGAAAGGAAAAAACGGATATGACTAAAAAACATGGTGTTTTAGACCGTCCAATCATTGGCTATTATTTTGATAGATGACTGTGAAGAAGCAGGAGCAATTTTCTATGAGAGAAAATGACAAGAGAGTAGTAGACAGATTTACAGAGCTTGCGCTGGTAGACGGTGAATCCTTTAATGAGAGGCTTGTCGCTGATTATCTTATAGCAGAGTTCCAAAAGCTGGGAATAAAGCTTATCGAGGATGATATTGCCGGTAAGATCGGTGGTAACTGTGGGAATCTGTATGGCTTTGCAGAGGGGCGGGGAAAGTATGCAGACTCTGAGCCTATTCTGTTCTGTGCACATATGGACACCGTATCTCCGGGGAACAATAAGAAGATCATATTAAATGACGGCGGAACAATCACAAGCGATCATACGACTGTCCTGGGAGCAGATGACAGGGTTGGCATAGCAGGAATTATCGAGGCGTACACCAGAGTAATCGAGGAAAATCTGGATCATCCGCCAATAGAGTTTCTGTTTACGGTGGCAGAAGAGGTTTACGGCCTTGGAAGCGCGGCTCTTGATTATTCAAGGATTCGCTCCAGGATAGCCTTTGCTCCCGACTGCAGCGGAGAATATGGAGTCTATTCATCCTGCGAGCCGACACTCATTTCATTCGAAGTACATATAAAGGGTAAGGCTTCCCACGCTGGTTATGAGCCTGAAAAGGGAATAAATGCAATAGCAGTAGCAGCTGCTGCAATCAGCAGAATAAAGCAGGGGTGGGCTGATGATCACACCACGCTGAATATCGGAATAATAGAAGGCGGAAGTGTTACCAACGCTGTTCCGGAAAACTGTTTTATAAAAGGTGAGATAAGAAGCGGTGTCCATGAAGATGCACATCGGACAATAGACTTAGTAGAAAGCATTTTTTCAGAAGAAGCGAATAGAGCAGGTGCAGAGCTTTGCATAGATAAAAAAGAAAGAATCACCGTTTACAGGATAGATCCCGAAGCCGCAGAAGGAAGTGCTTTGGATAGATATAAGAGAGCATTAGAGAAACAGGGAAGGAGAGCCGTGGCAAAGAAATCCTTTGGAGGAAGTGATATAAATTCTTTGATAAAACACGGAATGGACGGACTAAATATATACGGTCCCATGCATAACATACATACAACTGAAGAATACACAACTGTCCAGGAAATAGCAGACTTCACAGAACTGATAAAGATACTTATGACACAACCATGAGGAACAATTTAAAGGCTTTTGCGAATATATATAAGGACAAGGATTACTTTTATCATGAAGAAGTAAAGGGAACGGATAATACAGGAGTCATAAAAAAATAAAAAAGAACAGATAAGTGCAACTCTTCGGAGCTGCACTTATTTTTATGGAGAAAAAATTATGGCAGCAACAAGGCTTGTTATTGAATGAATCAGAAATGAAAATTCATTTCTATTTTTGACAAGCGTAAAGGTTGAATTGGGCTTATAATAAAAAATGTATTATGGGATATTGTGATTTTGTAAAGAGGAGGAAGGACAATGTTCTATTTTCTTGTTGCACCATATCTTGTTTATAACGGAATACTTATAGCTGCAGCTGTTATACCTGCGATATTTCTGATGGTAAAGGTATACAGGTCAGACAAGCTTGAGAGGGAGAGCCCATATATGATATGGACTCTGATAAAAGCAGGTATATTGTCATCGCTGCTGGCACTCGTTGAGGAGCGAGTATTGTCTGCTATATTGGGGCTTGCAGTTCCGTATGAATCGCCACTATATAACATAATCCTTTACTTTGGCATTGTTGCATTTGCTGAGGAAAGCTCGAAATATTTTTGCATGAAAAGACAGACATGGAGCAGCTGGGAGTTTAATTGCCAGTACGATGGAGTTGTATATGCAGTTTTTGTTTCCCTTGGATTTGCATTGTGGGAGAACATCAGCTATGTTATGATGTATGGCTTTGGAACTGCCATAGTAAGGGCTGTCACAGCAATTCCGGGGCATGCCTGTTTTGGCGTTTTCATGGGAATCTTTTATGGGATTGCCAAGAAGCTTGATTACAGAGGCGAAAATATTGGTTCCAAGATCTGTAGGATACTTGCTGTAGTTGTACCGGCTCTTTTACATGGAGCATATGATTATATTGCTACTATGGAATCGCAGGAGGGGAATGGTTATTTCATCGGGTTTGTGGCTGTGATGTTCCTGCTTTCCTATGTTCTTGTTGGTAGGACTGCCAAGGCTGACAGACCAATATATTAAAACAGTAGGAGATA
>JAEEGK010026106.1_pt1 | contig 11920 bp, 2 predicted proteins | sample 8958771 | NCBI WGS metagenome assembly JAEEGK01 (sample SAMN16246547, study PRJNA631951) | gut metagenome | biome: gut microbiome; feature: rumen; material: SC-attached | host: Bos | place: Iran: Karaj | collected 2018-10 | reverse complement strand
CTTATAATTTCAAAAATATAGAAAAAAAACATTATGAAAAAATTTGTTAATTTATGAAAATCACTCATATAATAATGTAAAATATAATTTTATTATAAAATTTTTAAATATATTTTATTTTTATAAAAAATCAAAGAATGTAACCTTTTCATTTACACAAGTTTTTGCAGGGATATTTTTGATAAACCCAAAAATAATCATAGAAAAAATTCCAACAGCTAAAATTACTACAAGTACATAACCCCAAACTCCTTTAATAAAAGCTTGATTTAATTTTCCCAAAATATAATTTCTTTTATTAAAATACCATCTATATCTAGAAACAACAACAACAGGAACAATTAACATTATTAAAAACCCTAAAATAGATGAAAAATATTTCATTAAAGATTGAATATTTTTAAGAGTTAAACCAATAATAATAGGTGGAATAGCAACAAAGAAATTAAAAATAAAATTATAAAAAATAGAAGAACATCCTTCTTTTTGAGTAAAATTTAATTGTTCACTTAAACTTGGTGAACAACCAGCAATTGCATCTAAAATATTATTTCTCAAAGTAATTAATTGCATTCCTGATGTTATAACGTTTAAAATAGGATAATAATTAATTATATATCCTATTACTGGAAGCCCTAAAAAATTTGATGAAAAAGTTGCTTGAATTGCACAAGGAAAAACCTTTTCACATGTTAAATCAGGTTTACTAAATGAAAATAAAGCAATATAACCATATGCAGAAATAAATAGAAATGAAAAAAAATAACCTAAAATTAATATTTTAACTAAATTTTTCTGAGGAGTAAAATTTTCTACCATTCCAGGAATTGAATGATGAGACATAAAAACAAATAATGAATTTCCAATCATTACAGTTATATTTGATAAATCAAATTTGGGAATATCTTTAAATTTGGAAGCTCCATTTTTTACTATTGAATAAATACAACATCCAATTATTAAAGCAATAATTAGAAATCTCATTATCATTATAAACATTGAAAATTTTTTAAGGTTGTTTATGTTATTTAATGCTATTGTAATTACAAAAAAGTAAAAAACTGAAACTATAATTTGATATGAATATTCTGGTAAATCTGTATTAAAAGTCTTTCCAATAATATCTTTTAAATTATTCCCTGCTATAATTGAATTAGAAGTAACTCCAACATATAAATAAAAAATCATAGTTAGAACTACAAAAAAGTATAATGGCTTAGGAAGTAATTTTGCTAATTTTGATATTTCATATCTTTTTTTGATATAAAAATCATCGTTTAATTCTTCATCTAAAATACTTTCTTTAAAATGAGTCACTCCACTTATATCATTATTATTTTCATTGTTATTATCATTATTATTTGGATTTAAATTTTCTTTTAATTTCTCTTCTTCATTTTCACTTTCACTATCAATTGCAAATTTTAAAATTCCAGATTCTTTTTTCCTAATTGAATTTTTCATTGCTAAAGCTTCTATAATAAAAGTACATGCAATTACACTTACAAAACATGTTAGTCCTAATATTATTGTCCCTAAAATAATACCACATTCATGCATTGGAAATGGGATTGTAAATACTGCTGTCGCCAAAACAAAATTTAATATATTTGCAATAAAGAAAAATGCACTTCCTGCCATGAAAAGGAATATTTTTTTTAATTTTTTTAAATTAATTATATAATCATTAGATAATCAATTTTTAAATTATTCATTATTATATGATTGTAATAAATATCATAATTTATTAATCTATTTAAATTTATGAAAATAGTTATAATGATACAGTAATTTTTTTTGATTAGGAATTATCAAATAATAAATTAGCTATAGGATTTTTAAATTTTCTTTATAACAGGCTGTTTTTAATGTAATGATTTTCCGATATTTAGGAACAATATTTATTTAATATTTCTTTTTTAAGCTTTTTTTCAGGAATAATAGTTAAATGACTTAAATCTAAAATATATTATTATTATTACCTTTAGAAATATAGTTTTGAAAAATTATAATAGTTAAAATTATAAATCAAAGATATAAAATATTCTTTTGAATTTATAAAATATTTTCATATAAAATTACCTTATTCTAGTGATTTAATATTTAATTCTTTTTATCAAATAATAATTAAAACTAAAAATCAGTCTTTTTTTATTGATGAATATTTTCATCAATCTTTAAGAACTATAATATATTATTTGTTTATATGAATATAACAATAATTTCACTTGTTTTGATATTAGTACTATATAAAGAAAGTATTGAAAAATAGAATTTATATTACCCATAAAAATTTTACACTAAAATGAAAAATTTTTTTTTAAATTTAAATCATCTTGAATGAACATTATATAAATGAAACTTTTTTCTCTTAAATTAATATAAATATTTCAAATCTCTGCTAAATTAAATGTTTGTATTTTAAAAAAAAATGAATGAAAAATTTTTTATAAAGATTAAAAAAAATAATTATTGTTTAAATCATTTTAGCCAAAAAAATTTGCAATTTCTTCCACAGCCATTACAATGAAAATAACCAAATCCCTTTTCTGTTACAGAATGATAACTTTGATGACATCCACATGCAGTACAAGGAATATTTCCCATTTTTTGTTATTTAAATTGTAATCATGGAGTTAATATATATCAAATAATAAATAGTTAGTTATAAAGATTGCCATCTTTTATAAAAAATAGTTAAAAAATTATTTTTAGAAATAAATCATTAATAAACGTAAATTATTCAGATAAACACTTTACAGATAAAAAAGCAATATCTCTTTTAAAAAAGGAAACTGAAATTATGAATCAATTTAAAAAATTTACATAATTAAAGAATAAAAACATTTTTTTTTTAATTTTTTTTAATTATTTATAATCTTATTTAATTTATATTTTGGGAATACTCATATAAACAAATAAATTAAATAATTTTTTTATTTTTTTTTTCAATTGTTGATTATATTCTAGTTAAATATAAAATGTTTATAAATAAAGTTTATTTTTTAATTAATAATTATGTCCTATTTTTTTAGTAATTAATTTTTGCTTTTTTATTTCAGGTTGTTTTATTTTTGGAAAAATAATTTTATAAATAATATCCGGAGAATACCATTTAGACCATTCATTATTAATGTTTTTTTCTCCATATGTTTGATTCACTAATTCTAAGAAATTATCTTCAGAAATATTTTGAGGAATTTTAATATTATTTTGATATAAACTTATATTAATTATATTTGTTTTATCATCAAATTTAATGTTTTCAATATTAAACAAATAATTAAAAATATTTTTTCCATTATTTTTTGAATATCTAAATTTTGATTGTCTTGAAATAATCTTTTTATTAGAATTCATTTGTTTATTTTTATTTATTATTTTATCTATATCTAAATCTAAGTTTATATCTCTTTTTTTTACAGAATCAATATTAATAACAAATATGTCTTTATTAAATTTATATGGTTTTATTTCTTCTTGATTTTGGTTTTTTTCTGATTTATCGCTCAGTCTTATCAAATCAGTTGCAGGTTCAAAATTTCTAATATATTCACTAAATTCAAAATTATTTTCTTCTTCAACTTTTTTTTCAAATGATTTATTGAATTCTTCATCACCATTTTCAATTTTTTCAGAAACATCATTTTGTTGAATATATAAAATTTCATTTATTAAATTACTTAAAGTCATTCTAAAAAAAGAATTATTATTAAGTAAAATATAATTTAATGCTCTTATTTTAAATAAAGAATTAAAATTTGAATTATTGAAATATTGTGTTTCAAAAATTGTGTCAATTAATTTCTTAAAATTAAAAGAAAAATAAATAGGTAAAGTTTTTTTTATTCCAATTATATCACGAGAGAATTGTTTATAATATTCTAAAATAAATAAATATTGAGGTAAATATTTTTGATTAAATTGTGTAATAAAAGTGGAAGAATTTAATGAAAAATATATTTTTTTTTTAAAAACATTTAAAGCCTCATCAGACATAAATTTATCTATAAAGAGAAAATTTTTTGAACAAAAATTTTTAAAATCATTATAAAAATTATTTAAAAAATGAATAGTTGAATCTTTAATTTTAGATAATAATATTTTATCAAAATAATATAATATTATTGGTATTCTACATTCATAAAATAAAGAATTATAAAAACAATAATTTTGTTCATTTGTTTCTTTAAAATCCATTATTATATTTCCACTTCTTTTAAACTTTTTAGAATAACAAGAAAAATATTTCTCCAAACACTCCATAAAAAATTCTTTGTCAAGATAATAATGTTTATTTAATGGTAAATTATATAAAGGATAAAGATGATCATTCTCCTCCATGGAAAGAATTTCATCTTTTTTTTCTGCTTCATTTAGTAAATATTCAAAATTTTCATCCTTTTTATAAGTTGATAAAAATAAAGGAGAATAATTATCATAATTATGTGAAAACTCATTTTCAAAAAATATTGCTAAATTAATATTTGTATTAGTTTCAACAAAATCTAATGTCTCTTCATTAAAATAATATGGAATTTCAATTTTATTATTTGTATTTCCTATTATTTTTAAAATTGTATAATTTTTCATTGCATTTTGAAGAGTTTTTTTGGCAATTTTTTTGTCGTTACATTCTAATAATGATACATTTTCTATATTTATTTTTTTGATATCTTCTGTCAATATTCTAATTAATTCTAATAAAAAATTACAATGTAAATTTAAATAATTGAAAAATTGAAGATAAGGCTTTTTTCCAAAATTTTTTATTTGATTTTTTATATGATTTGAATTAATAAATTTATCATAAAATTTTTCTAAAACTTCTAAAAATTTAATATTAGGATTTTTATCCCTTACTTTTTGAATTAATAATTTAGAAATTTGTTTTATTTTAAATTTAGAAATTAATTCTTTTAAAAGATTTGTAAAGTTTTTATTTTTACTGTTTGCATTAGAAAATATTTCTTGATAAAAATCAATGTATTGATTTTTTGGATAAATAATATAATGACAATAATAAATAATGGTACTTAAATCAGATTTATAACTTTGAAAATCATCATCTTCTTTTTCAATTTTATTTTTTGAATTTTGATAAAAATCTGATAAATATAAACAAAACATATTATATTCATCCATTGAATTAAGTATTAGTGGTCTATCTTCTTCATCTTCTACACATTTTATGAGTACATCTGTCATAAATTTAAACATATTCTCGAATTTTTGTTTTTTTAAATTTTCATAATTGTTTAAAAAATAATATAAACAATAATCCTTATTTTTCAATAACTCAATAAATATCAATGCTCTTTCATTTTCAAAATTAATAATTGGATTAAGTAATTTATATTCTTCAACAATAATATAACATAAATTAGAAACATAATATTCTGCTGTTTGATATAATGCTAATAAAAAGGTCTTTGGTTTTTCATATTCTTCCATAAATAAATCATTCATAGGGATTTTTATTGGAAAAGGATTAATTTTCAAAGAATTAAATTGTTCATAATATTTATTAACATCATCATGGAAATTAGGAAAATATTTTTTAATTGAAATAATGGTTTTTCCTTTAATTTCATAAAAAGAAAATAAAGAAAGATATATTTGTTCAATAGTTCCATAATAATCAATGAAAAATTTTTTTGAATAATATTTAATTATAGGGAATTTTTGAGTAAAATTATTACCAAATATAAAAATATGAATATATAAGAAAAATAAATTCCATTCTTTTTTATGAGGAATAAAATCAGCATTTAATTTTTTAAATTTATGATAAATTGCTTCTAAAGTTAATGAAAGTTGATAAAAATTGTTACTTAATTGTTTAATAATTCTTTTATTTTTTTTAAAGTATTGTAAATAATACAAAAACCATTCATCAGTCCATTTATATAAAAAAAATTGTTCATGAGAATATAAATCAAATAAAAGAGCCAAACATTCAAAACAATTAAAATGATGAGATAAATAATATAATAAATCAATATTTAATTCAGAAATATTTTCTTTTACTTTATTTTCTCTCTCTCTTTTTGGATAAGTTTTATATTTTAAAAAATTGCAAAAACATTCTATAAAATTATATTTAGTTTTGTGAAAATTGTTTTCTTTTTTTACTTCTTCTTTTTCTTCTTTTTTTTCTTTTTTTTTTTCTTCTTTTTTTTCTTTTGATGGATATAATATTTCTTTATAATCTTTTGGTGATTCTTTTATTATTGGAATAAATTCTGATAAAATTTTATAACAATTATTTATTAAAAGTAAGTAAATTGTACTACAATTTAATTCCTCATATTTATCTTTTAAAAATTTAATTTTATCATTTTTTGATAATGTTTTAATTAAATCTAAAGCCAATTCTATATTTAATGATTTAAAAAAACAATTTTTGAAAACGGTATAATCATCTATTTTACCTTTAACAAAAGTTTTGCAAAAAAAATCAAATTTTTTTTTTGAATTTGTCATTGATATAATACAATCAATCTCTTTATCTACATCAAAAATGAAAGTGTTCTTATTTGATATAGAAATTTTAGAAATAATATTTTCATAATTGTCTTTTTTAAATATATATTTTAAAATAAAAATAATTAATTGTTTTTTCACTTTTTTTTTATTTTCTAAATCATTGATTATCATAGCATAATAATTATTAAAAATTTCCATTGAATCAATATCAATACAAATTTTAATTATTCTCCTTGATGAGTCATTAATATATGAGCTAACATATTTTAATTGATTCAAAATTTCCTCCTTATTAAATTTAAAATATTTTCTAAGAATATTTGAATATTTCATATCATAAAAAAGTTTATGCATATTATCTTCACTTTTTTCTCTAATAATTTCTCCCAATAATTTATCATCTTTTAAATTTTCCATATAAAAAGGATATTTAAATAAATCGAAATTATCCAAATCTTTAAATTGAAGAATTAAATCTAATAATTCTAATTTCTTTTTATCAAATTTTATTACTTTTTTTAAAATTTTATTAAATAAATATTTCCTAATATTTTCTTTAAAATTTCCAGTAGTAAATTTAATATTATTTTTTTTTAAAACTTTATTAAATAAAACAACATTTTCATATACAATTTCATTTGAAGAATATTGAGAATCAGATAAAAATATTTTATCTTTTATTTTATCATTTATTTTTTTAAGTTGAGAAACATATTCTTTCATTTGTGATTCAGGAATTAAATCTGTATTTTGTTGAAGAAAAGATAAAAAATTTGGATATTTATAATCTTTTTTTTCATTTTTAACAGCATCTGAAATTAATTCTGAAAGTTTGTTATATATTTCATTTGTATTTAATTTTAAAAGATATAATGAAAATAATAATGTTTCTTTAATTCTTGTTTTATCAGAATCTGAACCTATATTAATAATTCGGTCCATTTTGGAATTAATTGATGAAAAAATACATGAATATACCATATTATGATTATTATCTTTGAAATTAAATTTTGAAAAATTATCTAACAGATAATTATTTAGATAAGGGTAATAATATTCATAGTTTATTTTCATTTTCTTAATTAATAAAATATTTTGAAGACTTGTTATTTTTTCAGATTTTTTCTTTTTAATTTTCCTTAAACCAAAATAAAGTAATTTTTCTTCTTTTTCTTTTCCTGATAATTTTTTTATTTTTTCTAATTCAGGTATTAAATCAATTTTCCAAGAATATGAACAATCAAATATACTTAAAATTAAATAACATGTATTATCATATTCAGGAAAAAATTTATCAATATAGTATAAATTTGGAATCCAATCTAACTGATAAAAAAATCTATCAACCTCAATTTTTTCTTCTTTTATATTTTTTCTATTATCAATAAAATCAATAAATAACTTTTTATAAGGCTCAAATATTTTTTTGTTTTGAGGTTGTAACAAATAAATAAAATTATCAAAAATTTGATTTAAATATGATTTTGGTTTTTCGAAATAAATAACATAAAGAAAAGAAAAAATATGTTTTTTTAATTCTTCAGATAAATATTTGGGTGACATTCGATAAAATTTCCTAAAATCATATCCAATTAGATTTATTAACTCAGAAATTTCAGGAGTTTTAGAAAGTAAAAGTAATAATATTTCATAATATGAATAATCACATTTATTCTCTATAAAATAATATCTCACATTTCTTCCAAGTTTTAAATTATTCTTTTTAAAATTTGTTTTAATGTAATTTTTAATAAATTCAATAATTTTGTTTTTATTATTTTTATTTGCTTGACTTGAACAAATTGCTCTAAGAGCCATTTGAGCTCCATTTATTATATTATCATTTTTTTTTTTTTTCTCATTTTTCTTGACTTTCTCATTTTTCTCATTTTTCTCATTTTCTTCATTTTCCTCATTTTCCTCATTGTCTTCATAATTTTTATTAAGATACCGATATTTTATTCTAAATTTTTTATCAAATATTATTTCAAATTCATCTTCATCATCTCCGAAAATTAAATTTTTTTCAAGTTTATTAAACTCTCTTACAATTAATTGTTTAATTATTGTTTCATAGGAATTATATTCATTTATAACAGAATCAAAAGTAGGAATTAAAGATGAATAATGAAAGTTAGATTGAGTAATACTTTCTCCATATTTTGGTTCATCTGAATATAAAATAAATAATTCATTATATCTTTGAGAAATAAAATTTGATAATTCTATATTCTTTTCATTTAAAATTAAATGTTTAAATAAATAATATTTCCCTTTAAATGTATTTATAAAACAAATTGCTCTTCCAATTGTATTTAATGCAATATTATAAAATTTTTTTAAATTTGGCATTTCAGAATCTTTTTTATCTTTAGTAGCTTTATAAAAGTTTTTAAATAATTCAATAGATTGTTGATAATCATAATCTTTATCATTTTTTTTTAAATTATAATATGAATAATAATTAAAAATTTTATTAAAATAAATTGAATTATTCATATTACAATGATTATAAAAATTAAAATAATCTTCTACTTTTGGTCCATAATTTAAATTATTTCTTTTTGTTATAAATCCATTTATATTATAATTTTCATTTTTATCATTTGAAGAAGAATATAAACTTAATTCTAAATTTTGGAATTTTTGATTTTTCATAATATTTAATGTAGGTAAAATAAATTCCATGTATTTAAATGAATTATCCTTTTCTTTATCTTCTTTATCTTCTTCACGAAATAAATTTCCTTCATTAAAATTTTTTACAAACTTTTTTTGATGTTCAAAATCATAACAATCTAAAATAAATTCAATTATTTCACATTTTCCTTCAAATGATAAATAAGGATTTAAAAATATTGTTTCCACAAAATTTTTCAATCCTGCGTTTCTTATTTTATATCCTGAATAACAACTAAAATTTAAATAATCAAAATTAGGAGAATCTATTTTATCTTTTAAAATATTTTGAATTATTTCTTTAAATAATTTTTCACAATATTTTTTTTCAGCTAATCTTTTTTCTTTTTTGAGTTTTTTATTGGAAAAATTAGCATGAAGAATTACATATTCAAAATGATCATAAACAATATATTTAAATTTTGAAGCATAAGTTATAAAAAAATTAAAAAGAATTTCATAATCTATTTTTTTCCTTGAATTTTTGTAAAGATAATTTAAGTAATTAAATTGAATATTTTCCATATAAATTGTATTTTTAACAAATTCATCAAATTCTTGATTTAATTCATCTTTTTTTTTATTTAATTCTTCTTTTAATTTTTCTTCTTCTTCTGTTAATTTAATTGGTTTTTCATTTACATTCTCTGAATTACCTTCTAAATTATCTAATTTTTCTTGAATAGAATTTAATTCTTCTTTTAACTTATCTGATTTTTCTTTTATAATGTTTAATAATGAATTATAAACTGTTTTAAACTGACCTCTTTTTATTGTTTTTTCATATGTTAATAGATTTTTATTTAAAAAATCATTTATTAATAATTGTTCATCGATTGAAAATGAATTATAAATTGATGGATATTTTTTAATAATAAAATTCCAAAAATTACTGTAATTGATATATTGATCATTATCTTTAATTAATTTACAAAAATTGATTTTTGTATATCTTTTCATTAAACCTATTATACTTTTTTTATAATAATTTTCATAAGTTAATAGTTGTTCAGTTATTAAAAAATTATCTTTTAATTTCATAAAAATAGTAAAAAAACGATTATTACTTGAATTACTAAAAAGAAATTTATGCAATAAAAGATCCATATTTAAATCAATCACTGTAATATGATCTTTATGTTTTTCCAAAAAATTTACCAAATTTTCTTCATATATTTTATTCTTATTTTTCTTATCAAAAATCATAGCAAAATATAAATAAAAAATAGTGTGTCCTGTAATATTTTTATCTAAATAATTCGTATTTTGTAATAATTGTTCTGATTGATCAAAAAATTGTTGAGGGTTATTATAAAATAAATCTATAACTGAATCAGGTATACAATTCATGTGTTTTATTTTTTCTCTTGTTGATGATATATCATTAAGTGGTTTAGAAAACAATTTTTGAACCAATAAGTCATTCTCTTCTTGCAATATCATTTTTTATAAATTTTATTTCTTTTATTTATAAATGTGAACCTTAATTTTTAACAAAATAAAATTAATATTTTGTGTTTCTTTAATCATAAATTTAATGAATAATTAAATGAATTAAATCAAAATTAAAAAAAGGGAAAATATCATATTATTTATTAATAATTATTAATGAATATACTCCTTTTAAAGATTTAATGATTAATTTATTTTTATTAAAAATTATAAACAAGTGAAAAAAGAAGAAACTTTATATTATATTAATTCACAAAGAACAAATTTTTTAATAAAAATATATTAAAAAAGATAAAACCCTAAAAATTCAATTTAATCAAGAAAAACTCTTATTTTAAAATAATACATAAGAATTAATTAATATTGAGCACTCATTTGCATTTAGTATTAAAATAAAAATCTAAAATAAAAAGAAATGACTAATAAAAATATGTTGATATTAGAAATTAATTTATTTTTAGTATAATAAAATATTTGTTGATAATTATTGAATTAATTTAAAATAATAAAGGTCATATTATCCTTTTAATTAAAAAAATCCCTATTTTTTTATTCAAAATTAATAAATTAGAATTATTGGAAATAAATTGTTAAGAATTATTAATATTATAGAGTATTTTATCTCTATAAAAGACTTTCATCTTTTCCTTTCAAAAAAATAAAAAATTTATTTTTTCACCAGATATTAAATTTTTTATATGTTTTTATCTCATAATCAAATAAATTATCATTTATTAAAAATTAAATTATTTTTTTTAAAAGGGATGTAAATTGTTCATATAATAAAATATTTTTAGGAAAAGAATTATTGATTTTTTTCAATAATCTTATATTTTTTAATTAAAAATTGAATTGGTTTATATGAAAATTATAAAATAAATAGAATTTAAATTTAATGAAAATTATATGATTTATTATTATTGAATACTCTAATTTATTTTTATATATTTTATAATTAATTAATTCAAATATTTTTGATGAATGATATAATTTCTTTTAAAATTTTTAAATTCTTCTCTTTGATTTTATTTTATTCTATTCAATTTTGATTGTTAGTTTGAATAAATTTTATATTTTTTCTTTTTTATCCCATAGATATTTCATATTTATAAATAATTCATTACATAAACTATCTTTATAAACATTACATTTAAATAATTTTGGTAATTTCAAATGATATATTTTTAAATAAAATGATTTCTCTATAAAATATATTTTAAATATATAATATTTTTTTATAAATTATTTAATTCATTTATATTTAAATATATATTTAAAAAATTACTATTTATTACTAATT
>JAEEGK010026102.1_pt1 | contig 11922 bp, 9 predicted proteins | sample 8958771 | NCBI WGS metagenome assembly JAEEGK01 (sample SAMN16246547, study PRJNA631951) | gut metagenome | biome: gut microbiome; feature: rumen; material: SC-attached | host: Bos | place: Iran: Karaj | collected 2018-10 | reverse complement strand
TCTTCGGCTTTGGTGACAAGCCTTACTTCCAGGCACAAGAGGGCGCCGACAAGGCTCCGAAGGTGGACTTTGGTACCAGCGAGGGCAAGTAACCGATGGCACTGGCCGATTTCATCCCCAGCGAGGGACAACGGCGCATTGCCGATGCCATTACCGCAGCCGAGCGTCACACGACGGGAGAAATCTGCGTGCATGTGACGCCCCGCTGCCGTGGCAACGTGATGAAACGTGCCGTCAAGACCTTTAACCGCCTGCACCTGTACACGACCAAGCGCCGCAATGCGGTATTGATTTTCATCGCCTACGATGACCGCAAGCTGGCTATCCTGGGCGACACAGCAATCCACGAAGCAGTGCCCGAGGGATTCTGGGACGGTGAGGTCGAGGAACTGACGAATTACCTCAAGGCAGGCAGGCCCGTTGACGGACTGTGTGCCATCATCGCCCGTATGGGCGAGCGCCTGTCGGAATACTTCCCCGGCGAGCGCGACGACGAGAACGAATTGAGCAACGAGGTCACCTTTGACGACGGTGACGATGATGATCATGACGAAGACAATGGTAATATGGAGTAAGGCCGCCCGGCGGCTCATGGCAGTGGCGCTGTTGCTGTGCGTTACCGCACTGGCAGCCATGGCGCAGGTGCCTGAGCGCCCCAACCCGCCACGGCTGGTCAACGACTTTGCCGGCATCCTGGGCGACTGCCAGTGGCTGGAAGACTCGCTCGAGCGAATTGCCGTGGAGACCAGCAACCAGATCTGCGTGGTGACCATGAACGACTTTGGCGGCTATGACAAGGCCATGATGGCCTACAGCATCGGCCAAGAGTGGGGCGTGGGCAAGAAGGGCAACAACAACGGCGTTGTCATCCTCATCAAGCCCAAGACCGAGGACAGCAAGGGCGAGGCGTTCATCGCTCCCGGCTATGGCCTGGAGGGCGCCATCACCGACGCCATCAGCACGCGCATCGTCAACCAGGAGATGATTCCGCATTTCAAGGAGAACGACTACCTGGGCGGTGTATGGGCCGGAGCGCAGGTCGTGCGCGACCTGGCTACAGGCGAATACAACGAAGAAGACTACGCCCAGCAGGATGACGATAGCGCCTTGTTCGCACTCATCCTGTTCATCCTCATCTTTGCCTTCTTCATGTACCTGGCCCACAAGAGCAACCAGAATGGTGGCGGTGGCCATCGCAACAACCGCGACACCGGCACCTGGGGCGGACCCATCATCTTCACCACCGGCAGCGACTGGAACCGCGGCGGCTCGTCATGGAGCGGCGGCGGTGGCTGGAGCGGCGGTGGAGGCTGGGGAGGCTTCGGCGGAGGCTCCTTCGGTGGCGGTGGAGGCGGCGGCAGCTGGTAATCCCCACCACATCAAGTTATCAGAAAAGGCTTCAAGTGCAATCTTGAAGCCTTTTTCTTTTTCTACCTCCCGCTCACAACAGTCGCCAATTAATGCAAGGAAAAATCAATCATCGACAATTTTGCGGCCATGATTATTTGTGAAATCATCATCTATTCACTATCTTTGCGACATCATTAACAACCTAATCCACTACAGCAATGAATCGATTCAGACTACTCTTTCTTGTCGCAGCCGCTTCACTGGCCTCACTGGCCATGGCACAGGCCGTTTCCACAGGCGAGTATTCCTATCAGGTCGACGGCACCCCTGCCATGACAGGCCAGGCCACACATGACCACTTGTTTACTCAATGTGAGTACAATGGCCAGACCTTTGTCAATAAGATCACGTTTCAGAGCGACAATATCCAAACGGTATGGTTCTATCTCGACGATGATGAGATCTACCAGAACGAAACCATTCAGGCCTTGACTCCCATTGCCTATAACGCCGCTGGAGACCTGTACAACGAGATCACCTACAACTCCTTCCAGTGCGAGATCTATTTGCCCGAGGACATTCAGATCGTCACCATTGCCGATGAAGACTACAACGAGGTGTTCTATCTGCAGGGAGACCGTTTGCCGACGTCGTCCAACATCGCCTGGAGTTGGAATTGCACAAAGGAAGTTGACGGTAAGACCTATAATGTGTATATGGTCACGTGCTACAATACCAACTCTTTCGGCTCGCATTTTTCGGCAAAAAACGGCACCTTGTATAAGCGCAACGGCGCCTTGAAGAAAGAATCGTCACTCTTTGCCTTGTTCTTGAACAACGTCAGCTTTGACCCCGTCGAGGGACGTTTTGACCAAGACATGATCATTGCCAACCAGATCTTCATGTTGCGCGAGACCTATATCGCCGGCTGGGAACCCAACGAGGCCATCTTTTTCTATGGCACGGGCGGCAACTTCGAGACCCAGCGATTCATGAACTATAACCGGGTGGAAATGTATGGTACCGACGGCATCGGGGCCTTGCCCGGTGACGTGGATGGCAACGGTATCATCAACATCGAGGATGTCACCGTATTGATCGATCACCTACTGAGTGGTTTGCCCATTGACGGAAACGGCGACGCCGACGGCGATGGCGACATCAACATCTCAGATGTGACCGAAATCATCGACATGCTCCTGAACAAGGGCCATTAACGGTAACTCTTATCAGGAAACGACAATGGCAGCGTGCCACACGGGGCGCGCTGCCATTGCGGTTTCTCACAGCGGGCGGGAGCTCGATACTAAAGCCCGACAGGGGCTTCTGAGTCCTTTTCCGCTGGTCTCAGGCTCTCGTGGGCCTGGGATTTATTTGTTCTTTGCCTCCTCGGGGGCAATACCAACCAATTCGGGATCGATGAGAATGCGTCCGCAGTACTCACACACGATGACCTTCTTGTGCATCTTGATCTCCATCTGGCGCTGGGCGGGGATGCGGTTGAAGCAGCCGCCACAAGCGTTGCGCTGAACGACCACGATGCCCAGACCGTTGCGGGTGTTCTTGCGGATGCGCTTGAAAGCGGTCAGCAGGCGCTCTTCAATCTTGTTCTCCTGCTTCTTGGCCTTTTCGCGCAAGGTCTCCTCCTTCTGCTTGTTCTCGGAGACGATCTCATTCAACTCGCTCTTCTTCTCAACCAGGGCGTGCTCACGGTCGGTGCACTGATCCTGTGCCTTGTTGATTTCGGCCTTGAGGACGTCGATGCGGCGTGCCGCCTCGTTCATCTTCTTCTCGGCGAGTTCAATGTTCAGTGTCTGGTACTCGATCTCCTTGGTCAGGTAGTCATACTCACGGTTGTTGCGCACATTGTCCTGGTCGGCAGTGTACTTGTCGATCAGCTCCTCGGCTTTGGCCTTGATATCGCGGTTGCGGGCCAACTCGTCCTGCTGCACAGCGACCTCGTCTTCGAACTTGTTTACGCGGGTGTGCAGACCGGCGATTTCGTCTTCCAGGTCCTGTACTTCCTGCGGGAGTTCACCTCTCAGGGTCTTGATGGCGTCAATTTCCGAGAGTTTTTGCTGCAAGTCGTAGAGCGCTTTGAGCTTCTCTTCAACGGTGAGTTCTTTCTTTGCTGTTGCCATAACCTTTTGATTTATAAATAATTTACTTGGTTCGTTTCATTTTTTGCGAAAGCGACTGCAAAGGTAGGACTTTTTTTCCGAATAATCTCTAAAAAAATCTCTTTTGTGAAATGCTCGCTTTCATAGTGCCCGATGTCGGCAACGACGATGCGCTGGCTGTTGTCCAGGAAATCGTGATAGCGCATGTCGGCAGTGACATAGAGCTGTGCCCCGGCCTCGACCGCCTTGTCGAGCAGGAAACCGCCGGCTCCGCCACACAGGGCCACACGGTTCACTATGTGGTCGCCGTCACCGCTGTAACGCACGGCGCCCACTTCAAAGGCCTGCTTGACACGTTTCAATACCTCTCGCGCAGGCATCGGGTCGATGTCACCGATGACGCCGCAGCCTGCAGTGGTAGTTGCCTGGTTGCCATAGGCTGCCACATCGTTCACATCGAGAAAATCCACATGGGTCATCCCTATCTTGTCGGCCATGCGGAACGACACTCCCTGCCAGGCGCTGTCCATGTTGGTGTGGGCGCTGTAGATGGTAATGTCGTGCTTGATGGCCATGGCCACGGCGCGCTCAACAGGCGTGCGGCCCATGATCTTCTTGAGGCCGCGAAAGATGAGCGGATGATGCGAAATGACCAGGTTGAAGCCGTGCTCGATGGCCTCGGCAACAACGGCCTCGGTGGCATCGGTACACAACAGGACGCCGGTGATTTCGGCCTCGGGGTCACCCACCTGGATGCCCGCATTGTCCCATTCCTCCTGCAACCGCAGGGGGGCATATTGCTCGATGGAATCGGTGATTTCCTTTATTCGCATTTTTTTAGGCGTTAGGCTTTAGGCTCTAGGCTTTAGGTTTTGGTGCGTAAATAGCCCCTAATACCTAAAGCCTAACGCCTAAAGCCTATTTATATCAAATCTTGTTCTCGGCTTTCAGGCGCTCGCGGTCCACGTCGATGTAGAGTTCGTCGAGCTGGCTCTGGTCAACAGGGCTGGGTGCATCGAGCATGACGTCGCGGCCACTGTTGTTCTTGGGGAATGCGATGCAGTCGCGGATGCTGTCCAAGCCTGCCATGATCGACACGAAGCGGTCGAAACCGAAGGCCAGACCGGCGTGGGGAGGTGCACCGTACTTAAAGGCGTTGATCAGGAAGCCGAACTGTGCCATGGCGCGCTCGGGAGTGAAACCCAGGATATCAAACATCTTGGCCTGCAGCTTGCCGTCATGGATACGCAGACTGCCACCACCCACCTCAATGCCGTTGCAAACGAAGTCGTAGGCCTTGGCGCGAACGCGCTCGGGATGCTCGTCGAGCAAGGGGATATCGTCGGGGTTAGGCATGGTAAACGGGTGGTGCGTCGCCATCAGGCGCTGCTCCTCATCGCTCCACTCAAACAGCGGGAAGTCGATAATCCACAGGCACTCGAATTTGTCTTTGTCCCTCAGACCCAAGCGGTCGCCCATTTCCAGACGCAGGGTGCACAGCTGCACGCGGGTCTTGTTGGCATTGTCGCCGCTCATGATCAGCACGAGGTCGCCGTCGTTGGCACCCATCTTCTCCTTGAGCTGCTGCCATACGGCGGGCTCGTAGAATTTGTCGATGCTGCTCTTGACGGTGCCGTCGGCATTGAACTTGACGTAAACCAGGCCCTTGGCACCCACCTGCGGGCGCTTAACAAACTCTACCAGGCCGTCGAGCTGCTTGCGCGTATAGTCGGCACAGCCGGGAGCACAGATGGCACCGATGTAGTTGGCCTCGTTGAACACGGGGAAGGTGCCGGTGCCCTTGAGCACGTCATCCACCTCGACAAAGGTCATGCCGAAACGGCGGTCGGGCTTGTCGCTGCCGTACAGGCGCATGGCGTCGTGCCACGTCATCTGGTCGAGCTTCTCGGGCAGGTCCACACCACGCACCTGCTTGAACAGGTGGCGGGCCAGGCCCTCAAACACATCAATCACGTCCTCCTGATCGACAAAGCTCATCTCGCAGTCGATCTGGGTGAACTCGGGCTGACGGTCGGCACGCAGGTCCTCGTCGCGGAAACACTTGGCAATCTGGAAATAGCGGTCAAAGCCGGCCACCATCAGCAGCTGCTTGAGCGTCTGCGGGCTCTGCGGCAAGGCGTAGAACTGACCGGGATTCATGCGTGAGGGCACGATAAAGTCGCGTGCGCCCTCGGGCGTGGAACCGATCAGGATAGGCGTTTCCACCTCCAGGAAGCCCTGGTCGTCAAGGTAGTTGCGGATGAGGATCGCCATGTCGTGGCGCAATTCCAGATTGCGGCGCACGGCATTGCGGCGCAGGTCCAGATAGCGGTATTTCATCCTCAGGTCGTCACCGCCATCGGTATTGTCCTCGATGGTGAACGGCGGCGTGATGCTCTCGCTCAAGATATTCAGCTTGCTGGCAATGATTTCAATATCGCCCGTGGGAATATTGGCATTCTTGCTGGAACGCTCGGCCACGGTGCCCACGACCTGGATGACGTACTCACGTCCCAGGTGGTTGGCCTGCTCACACAGCTCAGCGTCCACCTCGTTGTTAAACACGATTTGGGTGATACCATAACGGTCACGCAGGTCCACAAAGGTCATGCCACCCATCTTGCGGGTGCGCTGCACCCATCCTGCCAAAGTCACGACTTCGCCCACATTGGCCAGACGAAGTTCGCCGTTAGTCTTTGTCCTATACATTGTATTGATGTAGTATTGATATTATTGGTTTGTCGTTATTGTCGATTTAAACATACAAAGTTACTACATTCCCGCCACAAATCTGACCTCCAGAGTCAAAAAAATTGAATTTCATGCGTTTTGGCTTGTCATTTCCCGAAAATGATGTACCTTTGCACCGCTCAAAACGAGAGCATCGGGGTGTAGCGCAGTCCGGTTAGCGCGCCTGCTTTGGGAGCAGGAAGTCCCTGGTTCGAATCCAGGTACCCCGACAAACAAATAAGAAATGAACTGGAGCAAGTCACCCACACGGGTAGACTTGCTCCAGATTTTTTTGTTATCCTCTCTCACTCAGTGAGGGGGCGCGGTTGTCTATCAATCGTTCCAGCTGCCGCTCAGCAGATAGTCGATCAATACGGTCACGTCATCAATGGTGATTCTGCCATCGAGTGAGCAGTCGGCGTCACCAACAGTAGTGGTGCCAGCGAGCAGGCAGTCGATCAGGTCGGTAACATCTTCGATGCTGATCTTTCCGTCGCCGTTCACGTCACCGCGGTCTGCAGCGGGCTCGTCAAATTCGCCCAGCTTGCGCTTGTTGGCATTGGTGACATAGAGATCCCTCAGTGAACCGGAAGTTATGGGACGGCTGATGAAGGCCACAATGTTCAGGTTGTCGGCATTCCAATTATTGGGGATGGTGTAGGTGAACTCGTTCTTATAGGTGTCTCCATCCTTGTTGAGGGCGACGCCCTTCACTGAAACAAGCGCCTTGCGCAGCACGCCGTTGTGGACATAATTGTTCACAACAGTGCCCTGGTTCATCTGGGCTGCCACTAAGTTGTCCTCAGTGATATAGACGGTGAGCCTGCTGTCGCTGCCCATGAAGTCCTCATAGTTGGGCACCAGCTGGCCATCGATGGTGATGGTGGCATTGCGCGTCTCGGCATCATAGCGGCTGTTCACATTCACTGTGGCCCAAGAGGGCTCCTCATCAAGGGAGTCAAAGAAGGCGCTCATCGTTGACGCACTCGTCCCTGACAGGACAGCGAACAGCTCGTTGGCACTGCCGATGCCCATGCTCCTGTCGAAGGTGCCTTCAGGATAACCGTCAATGCCTTGATAAGCCTCAAGTGAGTCGCACTGCGCAGTGGGGAACGGATCTACCGGGCTACCAAACAATACATGTACGCCCACCCAAGCGACGTCGCCGCGCATCTCGCACAGGTTCTGCAGATTGGCCGAGCCTACAGGGCACCAGGTGCAGCCTGTCGACGTGAACTGCTCCACCAGGTGCATCTGGCGCGAGAAGCCGTGGTCAAAGCATTTAAACGTTGTAGACAAGGTGATGGGCCTCTCTACGGGCTCTCCATTGATAGTGGCTATCGTTACGCTCAATGTGTGGGCACCTGCCGTCAGTCCCTCGGTGCTCACGACATCCTGTATGGTGGCATACTCGTTGGTCAAATCCATGGGATTAATGATGGTCTTTACCACATTGCCGTCGATAGCGATGTCAAGAGTGACCCCACCAGCAGCGATGTCGATGGCGCCCAGGTTGCGAATCTGGAACGAGAAGGGAAGATCATCACCTGCCACCAGAGTGCTTTTGCAGGTCATATTGGCGAGACGCAGAATATACTGGGGGAAATGATCATTCTCCACAACGCACTGCATGCTCAGGTTGCCTTTTGTGTTCACACCATAGTTCATCCAGTTGCTGCCACGCAAGATGTAGGTGGGGTAAACGGTGCCGATCTTGACAGCCGAGATAGGCTTGGACTTATTATCTACCTGCTCGTAGTCAAAACCAATTCTCAGACCGTAACCTTCAGGAAGGTCGATCTCGTAGGGCTCCTCCAGCTCGATGACATTCCAACCGGGCTGCCCGCTCACTTCGCAGGGCCACTCGGCAATTTCACCTGTCAGCTGACCATCGAGGCCAATAGGCATGACAAACAGGCGCGAGATGGGCGCTTCTTCCACCAGACCAATCCTGAAAGAGACGATCTTTCCTCCCTGGAACATAGCCAAATCATCAGCATTGAAATCGGTTGCGATGGGGTTAAGGCCCTTCAAGAAACCCTGTCCCCAACCAGCGGTGGCGAGATCATCGGTCGTGTAGTGACCCAACAGTTTTTGGTTAGGGCCAAGCTCGACGGCCCCTGCAGTCAACGACAGCATGAATGCTGCCAACAGTAGTAAAATTGATTTCTTCATAACAAAAACATGATGTTAAACAGTTGAAAAAATATGTTCTGGTTAATGTTTCTAGCCCAAAAGCGGTTCATTATCATTTGACAGGCAAAGATAGTAAATTTTTTCGATATACAAGATTTTATTACAATACCATAAAAAATAAGGTGTATAGGTCATTTTGCAGGATGAAATTGACTTATAGTAGTTCTATAGGTCAAATTGCAGGATGAAAATTCAAGAGGATTATTGCGTATCAGAAAAGAGTGATTATCTTTGCTGTGCAGCCTGAAGCATAACATGGCTCTGCTGGGGAGCAACCATGCCAGGAATAGGGCTGCGGCGCAAGACGCAAAAGACAGGGCGGAGCGGATCCGCCCTTTTCTATTGCGGGTTGTTGTCCAATGCCAAGAAAAACCCATTGATGAAGCGTTCCCTGTTTTTGTGGCTCATGCCGCTGTGATTGTTGATGTTGCGCTTGAGGTCAGTGAAGATGCCCTCAAGCCTGTTGTTAGTGTTTGGCATCCCAGCGACCTCTAGCCAAGTGAACAGATACGGCAGATAGAAGTGGATACTGGTCATCGCCGAACGGAGCCGCCTATGTGTATAGAAGGTCTTTCCGGTCTCATGGTTGACAGTGCGTTCTTTCAGGAAAGAGTCCCACTTCACAACCCAAGCCTCGAAGGCTTCGGTGAAATTGTCCCTGTCGCTGGTTGTCAGCGTGGCCATGAGAGCTTTCAGTTCCCGTCCCGCTTGCAGACGTGGGTTGCCCGTGAGCTTCCGCCTGACGATGGCGCACATGTGGTATTGGCACATCTGTACCATATAACCCTCAAAGAGCGAGAACAATGTCTGCATCCCGTCGATGACAATGCCGTCAACCACATAGCCGTCACGCTTGATCCAGGCTAGGGCCTCGGCGTAATCCGATGTGCGCTCATGGGCGATGTGCTTCAGGTACAACGGCCTCCTGCTGGCTGACTCAAGCACGACCAGAACGCCGCAGTTGCGCCCGAAGTATGTGGCGTCCATCTGAATCACGCCATGCCCATGACACACGGGGTTGCGCCACACAACAGTGACCTCTCGCAATAATCGCTTAATGCTTGACTCGCTCACGTTGTTAGCCGCGGCAAGTTCCTTTATGGTCTGCTTACCCGATAGGTAACTGTCCCAAAGATGTTGCTTGTCAAGATACGTTTTGCCTCTGAACTGGCGACCGCAGGCCATGCACTTATATAACTGGATACCCGAGCGGGTTCCATTGCGCACCGTGATAGGCGAGCAACAGTGAGGACATTTTTTTGTTCATATCGTTCTGTTTTTTGACTTTTTCAAATGGCAGCAAAGGTAGTGTCTATCGGGGCTCAAAGCAAGTCCCATCCTGCAAAATGACCTATAGAGCGATTTTACAAGCAGATTTTTACCTGAAAGTTTTGAAATGCCTGTAAAGCCAGTATTCATCGGCTCTACAGGCACTTCCTATCCTGCAAAATGACCTATAGGTCTATATTAAAGCTCGGACAGCTTTAGCAACATCCATCGGTTGTTATCGCTGTCCGAGTTCTTTTTATACCTTATTTATTTGCTTTATTACAAGATTATGGGTATTTTTGCATCATCAATCAAAATGTGCGTCTATTTATGGCACATATCGGCAAATATCGATATTCTCTGATGGTATGCATCTGCTGCCTGCTGTCAATGACGCTGATGGCTGGAGACGGCTTACCTTCCATCACGGACGCACAGACAATCCCCGAGAACGAAATCGTGTTTTCATTCTATGGCAAACCTGTGCGGGCCGCTAAACTGAAATCTTCAGTCGTGCGGTCGGTTCACGCCCACGATGTGAAGCAGGCCTGGCACGAGTATGAGAACCGGGATATCAAGGATGTGCTCTCGTCGTTACGGTCACTCACCGACGAGCTGGGACTGAACGACTGGTTTACCTTCGAACTCGTCAGGAACTATGTCGATGCACTGCTCAATGCCGCCACGCCACGGGACCGGGTGCTCATGGAGCATTTCCTGCTCGTCTCGATGGGCTATGACGTGCGGCTGGCACGCACCGAGCAGCAGTTGCTGCTCCTTGTCCCTATCGAGCAGGAAGTGTTTGAGCGCAACTTCATCCACATCAGTGACAAGGACTATTACCTGTTCTATGACGATCTGGAGGCCAACGAGAATGAGATTTCGGTCATCTATCCCTGCGACCCCGTCAAGGAGGTGGGCAAGGGCCACGCGTTGAGCCTTTCGTTCGATGGCCGGATGCTCAACATGGACACGGGCGTGGATAAGGAGTGCGACCTGGACGATGGACTCATTCACATGGATTGCACACTGAATTCTACCGTCATTCAGATGCTGAACAACTACCCGCTCATGGACCTGCGCAGTTATGCTAATTCGGTCGTGCTGCCGCAATTCCATCAATGCATCTTCGAGCAACTGAAGCCGCAGCTCAAGGAGATGTCACAATGCGAAGCCGTCGATGCCCTGCTGCACTTCGTTCAATCGGTCTTTGACTATGAGGCCGACGATGAGTTCCTCAGCCATGACAAAATCAATTTCCTCGAAGAGAATTTCTATTACGACAAGAACGATTGCGAGGACCGTTCCCTCATCTTCGCCGTCCTCGTGCGCAGCCTGCTGGGGCTGGACGTGCAGTTTGTCCAGTTTGCCGACCACATGTGCACAGCAGTCCATTTCACCGATTGCCTGACCAAGGGCAATGGCTATTACTTTGAAGGAAAATTCTACCTCATCTGCGACCCCACCTACATCGGGGCATCCATCGGCAGGTGCATGCCCAAATACCGTTCCAGCAAGCCGCAAGTCAGGCCCATCGGCCCCGATGGTGGCGATTATTCCATCTCGATTCATCAGCTGTCCGGCCCCAAAATCGACAGCCATGTGCTGAATCCTCAACTCACCCTGAACTCTGCCCCGTCGCTCCCGCTGTAGCCGTGAGAATATATAACAATCGGGACCGTATCATCCTGGAGGGATAGACACGGTCCCGTGGTATAGCCGTTAATGTGATTCTGCTTGCTGTCAATAGGGACTCAAAAACCCTACATCAGTCAACAAGTCTCTAATTGGGCCCGGATAGACTTTATTTCAAGGTCTCAATCCACACCTTGAGGCTGTCGACGGGAGGATTGCCGTTGAGCACCTTGCCGGGGAGGATCCAGTTGGCATTAGGAGCGCTGGCCTTCTTCAGGTCCTCGCCGCTCTTGCCCATGTCGCTGCCGCCACTGGTGGCAAACGGGATGATGGTCTTGCCGGTGAGGTCATACTGCTCCAGGAAGGTGTTGACGATGCGGGGAGCGGTGTACCACCAGATGGGGAAGCCCACATAGATGGTCGTGTACTGGCCCATGTTCTCGACCTTGCTGGCCACAGCGGGACGAGCGGTGCTGTCCTTCATCTCGATGGTCGAGCGGCTCTGTTCATTTTTCCAGTCGAGGTCCTCGACAGTGTAGATCTGTTCGGGGACAATCTCAAACAAGTCGGCATCAGCAGCCTCGGCAAGGGTCTTGGCCACCTGGGCGGTAATGTGCTCGGG
>JAEEGK010026093.1_pt1 | contig 11926 bp, 10 predicted proteins | sample 8958771 | NCBI WGS metagenome assembly JAEEGK01 (sample SAMN16246547, study PRJNA631951) | gut metagenome | biome: gut microbiome; feature: rumen; material: SC-attached | host: Bos | place: Iran: Karaj | collected 2018-10 | reverse complement strand
GGTTCTTTCCCTTCGTCACCCACATGTAGAACCAGCGGGTCCAACGCATCCGGGCGAAGATCCTGTGCCAAATATAATGGAAGAAATAGAACACCTTTCCGGGGAATCCGGGACGGGCGCGAAGAATCATCTGCCTCTTCAAACCCGATGTACGGGAATGGCACAGAAGGTATCCACCATCCACCAGATTCTCGTTCGCCTTGTTCAAAAAGGTATTCAGGTGACGGATCCGGGTAAGGCCCATCTGGTTGACAATCAGCCGGGCATGATGGCCCTTGAGCGTATCCAGCGCATTACCGTCATCGGTGTTTACGACGTAAGTGCTCGCGTCGAATTTTTCGCGGTTCTTATCCATCCAGGCCGTAGCTTCCGCCAGACTCATCTTCCTCGTGGCAGCATGAATCTTCTGCAGATCCACATTGCCAACCAGCTGCTCCTCCAGCTTGGCACCATTCTCCACGCCCCGCTCAGAATAGTTCTTCGGGAGGCACGGACCATCATATTGAAGGTCGACCCAGGGTTTCGAACGCTTGAACAGTTTCATTTACAAGCTTTTACGGATGACGTCGCAGACCATATCTATCTGCTCGGTTGTCAAGTAGGGGTGCATGGGCAACGACAGCACACGGTCGCAAAGCGACGTTGCCACGGGGCACAGATTCCCGGTCAAGCCGGGAATGACGGTTCCCGCGTCACCCCCGACCTGATCGGGGGTCTTGGCAAACGCCGTCTGCAGATGCATCGGTTTCGGGTAATAGACCATTGATGGAATGCCCTCGGCCTTCAAGGCCGCCTGGAGCGCGTCGCGCTGCGCCTTATCGCGCAGACGGATAGTGTATTGCGCCCAGCTGGAAAGGAAGCCCTCCGGAATGACCGGAGTCGCGACGATGTCACTCAAACGCTTAGTATACTGCAATGCCGCGAGGTTGATATCCGCAAGCTCATACTCGGCGAAAGCCTTGAGTTTCACCTGCAGAACCGCAGCCTGAACGGTGTCCAGCCGGGAGTTCATGCCGATACGGACATTGTCGTACTTAAACTGGCCCTTGCCATGGACACGGTAGGATTCGATGAGGGCCGCCCATTCATCGTTGTCGGTGAACACGGCGCCGCCGTCTCCGTAGCAGCCCACCGGCTTGGCGGGGAAGAAGGAGGTCGTGGCGATGTCGCCGAAGGAGCAAGCGCGCTTTCCGTCAATGGTGCCACCAAAGCCCTGGGCGCCATCCTCGAGGATGAGGAGACCGTATTTATCGGCAACAGCCCGGATGGCCTTGTAGTCCGCCGGAAGGCCGAAAAGGTCCACGGCAACGACCACGCGCGGGCGCAGCCTGCCATCGGTAAGGACCTCTTTCACAGCGCGTTCCAGATCCGCGGCGTCCAGGTTGAAGGTTTCCTCGCATACGTCCACGAATACCGGTTCGGCGCCCTCGAGGGGAACGACCTCGGCCGAAGAAAAGAACGTGAAATCCGGGACAAACACCGCATCCCCGGGCCCGATACCCCAGGCCTTCAAGGCCAATGTCAATGCATCCGTGCCGTTGGCGCACGTGAGACAGTGCTTCACCCCCACATATTCGGCCAACTGCTTTTCCAACTCCTTCACCTGCGGCCCCATGATATAAGCGCCGCTCGCTACGGCCTCCAACAAGGCCTTGTCCATGTCCTCCTTGAGGACCTGATACTGCTTCTTAAGATCTCTAAACTGCATGGCTTCGCCTTTGCTCGCCCTATTGACAAAGCGAACAACTACTTATGAATCAGGTTGTTAGCCCTAGGCTTTCTCGAGGGTATCCCCGTTCAGCCTGTACTTCCTACCGCACGGGCAGGCGAGACTGTCGTCAAGGCGACGGCCGCACTCGCACACCCACCCTATCTGTCTGGCCGGTACGCCGGCCATCAAAGCGTAATCTTTCACATCCTTGGTCACGACGGCTCCGGCAGCGATCAACGCGCTGCGCCCTACCGTATGACCGCACACTATCGTGCAATTCGCGCCCAGCGATGCGCCTTCGCACACGCGTGTACGCGCATAGACCCCGTGCACCGGGAAGTGCGCCCGCGGAGTATTGACATTCGTGAAAACACAAGACGGGCCACAGAAGACATTATCTTCAATTTCCACGCCTTCGTAGATAGAAACGTTATTTTGGATACGGACACCGTTGCCGATGTGGACATTATTGCCCACATTCACGTTCTGTCCAAGGGAACAGTTCGCGCCGATGACGGCACCTTTCTGGACGTGGCAGAAATGCCAGATCTTTGTACCAGGGCCAATGACAACACCGTCATCCACGTAACTGCTCTCGTGAACAAAATAGTCTTGCATATCGCCCTTTCGTATCCTTTTTTATCCAATCATAGCCGAGGCCAAATACCCCGGCTATGATGGAATTAAATCATATTCGCCTACAATGAATTACTCTTTAATCGACGTAATCATGACGCAGCGGCTAAGTTCCTTCATGTTGTAGAACATGTAGTCGACACCGCCCTTGTAGTCCTTGACCAGCTGGTCCGGATCCACACCGAACTCGTTGACGAGCGCGTTGTACACGGCGTCAGCACGGTTCTGGGAAAGCATGAGGTTGTGCGGAGGGGTAGCCGTCTGCTTGTCGGCGTAACCGCAAACCAGGTACTTGGTGTTCGGGGTGCTCTTGATCAGGTCGGCCACAGCGTGGATGTTGATGAGCTCCTTCTTGGAGATGTCCCAGCGGTCCACGATGAAGTTGATGTGGAACCAGACCTCAGGATCCTTGTAAGCCGGAACGGGCTCCTTGACATAGACCGTGTCGTGGATCAGCTTGTCGACGATGTCCTTGTCGTACTGGTACACGCTGGTGCGCTCGGCCATACGCCATCTGCTGGCTTCCTTACCGATCTTCCAGGCGAGACCGACGGTACCGCCAAACATGCCGTCCATCTTGATGTTCTTCAGGTAGTGCTCCTTGTCAGGCTCGCTTTCAGCGCTCTCACCGTCGAAGTTGTCACCGACAAGGGCGCCGCGGAGATTCAGCAGGATGCTGAGCTGCTCGTTGAGGCGGAACTTGTTGATCAAACCGGCGTTGAAGGTCGGAGCGGGATTGACGGCGTCCTTGGAGAAACCGAGGATGACACCACCACCGGCATAAGCGTCGATCGTGTAGAAACGATCCGGCTTGTAGCCGCCGAACATGTTCATCAGGTCGGCATGGGCGAGAGCATAGACGTTCAGGAAATTACCTTTCTGAACAGAGAGTTTCTCGTATGTACGATCCCCATACTTGGGAGCGATCTCTCCGGTATAAAGCTCATCGGTCTTGAAACGGACATAAGCCAGAGGATAACCGGAATTGGTGCGGGCCTGATACAGTCCCTTGAAAGCACCACCCGTAACGCCGAAACCGAGACCGAAGCTCGGAGATGCCCACTTGGTCAGATAAGCGTCGATGGCCGGGAAAGCGACCATGTCGAACTTGTTCTTGACCTTATAGTCATTCTCGCCGATATAAGCTTCAGCACCGAGGCCCAGATCGAGCTCCCAGTTGCTCCAGAATCCATTCATGAAGACGGATTTTTTCTCGATAACGGTGGTAGTGACCACATAACCCTTCTCGGTAGGGGTCTTTTCCACGATGGTTTTAGTGTTCTCATCTTCGGTCACGGTAACCTCGGTTTCCCCCTGAGCGAAGAGACTTGCCGGCGCGAAGAAAGCGGCCGCAGCAATCAGAAGAAATAATTTTTTCATATGCATAGAAAGTTAACTATCTGGAATTGCATAATCCTTCAGGTAGCAAATATATAATTCTTTTCTTAATAATGCAAGAATTCCTTAAAAAAATCCTGCCTACAACTCCCTGCAACGGCAGTTTTGTCTAAAATTCTACTCCAACAAAAGCGCTTTCAATTCCTGGATTTCCGCATCCGTCAGCGGATCCACTTTATCGGAGTGCCGGGTCTTCGCCCAGGCGGTCACCTGTTCCTGGATCGGCCTGCCGGGAGCGAAGGTCCGGATGTATTTCACCATCCCCTTGTAGAACCATCCCCCGTCGCCGTTGCGCCGATGGATGGAGTTCGAGTAAGTGGTGAGCTCGAAATCCTTGGACATATCGCTCTCCGAGACACCCAGGAGGCCTTCGATGAGGAACGCGAGCGTCCCCGTGCGGTCGGCTCCGCCGTGGCAGTGGAAGTACACTACCTTCCCTTCCTTCAGCCAGTTGACGATGCAGCGGAGGGCGTACTGGTATTGGTCGGCGGTCTCTCCGGGAGAGACATCGACCTGCAGGTTCCTGTCGGCGCTCGGCACAAAATAGTGCCAGAGCTTGATGTTCTTGTAGATGACCGGATCCGTGGCTTTCCAAGGGTTCTTCTCCCCGCTGCCGCCCTGGGAGCCCGGGGGCAGGCCCCGCAGGTCCAGATCGACACCGACACCGAGCCGGTTGACGACAATGTCCATCTTGGACGCATCCTGCTGGATGTCATCCAGATTGGCGCCGCGGTAGATCTTGCCGTACTTGACGGTCCTGTCGCCGGCCTTCCAGCCGCCGAGGTCGCGGGTGTTCTTGAGCAGTCCGTTGATCATCCGGTTCGGTCCCTTCGGAATCACGCAGGACTCCCTGAGGACGCTCCCGTCCGCCGCAAGGACGGAATAGAAGTAGCGGACACCCGGCGTCAGATTATAGACCGATGCCGGAGACTGCTGCGCCGCGACATCCCACGAGCCCGAGAGGTCGGGAGAGGTCGATATCCGGATGGTTCTGGCCGTCCCCTTCCAGGACAGTTTCACGGGCTGAGGCTTGTCGGAACCGGAGTAATTGGAGACCTCGGAACGAGTGTAGTCCGGATCATTGGAATAATCGACATTTTCCAGGTAGGCGCGGACGCCGGCATTCTCGATGTCGTAGTCGCTTTCAGTCTTGTAGTCCACGCGGTCGGAGCCCAATTTTGCCGACCGGAACTTGTTGCGGTTCAGCGCGATAGCTTCCGACGAGCGGACGGTACCCTGGACGCCGTCGCCTTCGAAAAGAAGGGTGTAGCCCATGGACAGATCCGTCGGAAGGGTCACGAGATAGTACCAGACGCCGGACTTGAAAGTCTTGCCGCCCGGAGCGGAAAGGACGACCTCGGAAGTCCCGTCGACAACGCTCTTTACCGTCGGTTTCCCGTTCTTGTCGATGCCGACGGAGAACTTCCCCGCCAGCGGTTCGCCACCGTTGGCGAGCAATGTCACGGTCCGGATATCACTCCGGTCCAGCATGAAGCGGAAACCGGAGCAGACGCTGTAGAAACCGAGCTCGGAATTGTCCGTCTTGCCGATGGCGATGAACTGCCTGTCGGCAAAAGAACCGGCCTTCGCCTCCTGCGCGTCGGGCAGGCTCGTCGTGATGACGCCGGATGAGATCGTGGCGTCTTTGTCATAGGGATAGAGTCCATACAAGGAAGCGCTCCCGCCGTTGTTCAGCTGGCCGCTGAACTTCACGACGGCGGCCTTCTCCGTATTGTCGGAAGTGAACTTCGCCATCTCCCTGCCTCCGAACACCGAAATCGTTTCATGAGGCATCCAGAGGACGGTGGCGTAGTCGGCGTCCAGGACGGTCTTAACCTCCGGATCCCCCACGAAACGGGCCGTGAGGACAATTCCTCCGGAATCAGGCCGAACCTCCTGCTCCTTCGCGACGCATGAGAGCAGGAACGGCAAGAAGGCCCAGAGCATGAAACGGTTAAAAGTCTTCATACTCAACGCTTTCAGAGGTTGCCCCTTCCAAGTCGGTCTGTGACGCCAGGAAATGGTTCTCCAACTTCAGGACGATGATCCTGAAGCGGGGCGATTCATAGATTAGGTTAGAATTTCCAGTCTTCATAGTCGATAAAGGCTGAAGGAAGTAAGAGAAAGCGGCCCCCTCGGAGGCCGCTTCCCTAAAACCGTATTGAATTACTGGCCGGAAGTGAAGGTCTTGACCTTCGAGCTCTTGGCATTCTGAACGTGAGGATTGTCTCCGAAATGGTTGATGGAAACGGCCTCAGCATGCTTGGGAGCGTCCGTCCTTTCGGTATTGTCGAAAACGAAAGGATTCGTTTCAACCTCAGACGTACTCAGCATCTTGTCATCCAGCACATAGGCCCATCCCCAGTTATCTTCAGCCAGCAGATAGACGTAAGTCGCATCCAGGGCGAGAAGAGTCTTCGTGACTTCAGCACCGTCTTCACCCAAATTGGTAAGAATGACCTTGGTGAAGTCTTCCCAACCCAAGTCATTGGGATCCTGATCAGGACTGGTGGGCAATGTCGCCTCAGGCAGGGGCTTTCCGGTCGTCTCGGAATACTGGATCTTTCCACCGACATTCTTCTGATGAGACATGTAGATCTGGATGGTCGCACTCTCGCCATGCCGCAGACCGGTCTTTTTGATCACGAGGTTAATCGGAATATCCTTATGAGGGACATCATATTTATTGACATTCGAGTACCCAATGATATTACCGTCATCGTCAAACTGAGGGACATACACACCGGAATCCGCCGTATTGGTATTCGTACCATCACCGCCCGTCGCATTCGGGTTAGCCTCAATCTTGAATTCAATCACGAGTTCCTTACCGGCGCAAGTATTTTCATCACGCCAGCCAACCCAATTATCATCACCACTGTATTCAAAGCCGACGACCGTAAGTTTTCCATCTTTCAATGCTATACCTATCTTTCCTGTTGCGGGTTGCTCAACACTCATAGGCGGATTATTACCAGGATTGACCTCCTGCGTAGACATAGGGACTGCGGTGCCCCAAGTTTTTCCATCCGTACTGACAGCCCGGGTGTAAACGACCACATCGGATGCTTTAAAGGAACTCGGCACCTCGAAACTGTTGGATACGCAGTCCACAACCTGGGTCTCGCCCGGAATCGTCGCCTCAGAACCGGCAGATGCCTCACCGATGGTCTTGAAGATATCGGACAGGGAATACTCCTCAGTGACTTTAAAGCAGTAGGGGCCGTAGTTAGCGTTTCGATCAAGGTACAAATTCGAGGTGGCCGTACTCGCAGGCATAGCCGTCGGGTTATTCGGGCTTCCTTCAGGCAAAACCTTCGAAAAGTCTGACGAAGTATACTCAAGATAAGTCTTAACCCGATTGGTATCATCCGAGCCTTCGACAAGGCCGATGGTGTAAACGGTAACATCTCTTTCCTTGATGTCATGGGCCGCGCTTATACAGACATTGGCAATAGTATTATTAAAACCATCACCACTACTAGGCTCACCATCCGTAAACATTACGACTACCAAGTTACGATTATTCAGGTTGGTTGAAGCAAGTCTCTCGTTTACCATAGTACGAGCCGCCTCCATGGCCGCACCGGAATTAGTACTCTTGTTGACATCTCCCATATCAATAGAATTACTAATACCACCATAGCCATTATTGGGAGCGGTGCGCTGACTGGAAGGAGAGAGAATATCATCCTCATCATAAAAGACACGGGAAGAAGAAAACCTATACTGGGTATTTCCATTCGTCCAAACGGGGTGCTGCTCTTCCCAACCCTCCACTGACAAATCGTCAACATTCAGGAATTCACCCAGATGTCGAGCGTAAAATATACCGTTGTTTCCAGTTTGAGGCTGATCATCGCCATACAATTGGCCCGCATAAAGGAAGAAAGCAATCCTATTCCCTTCATCACCAGAGAGTCCAATCGTTTCATTGTTCTCTTTCATCATATTGACGAACTGTCCGACGGCATTCTTCAAATCATAAAGACGCGTCCTGGTAGCACTGGCAGAATTGGGTTGAGCACTACCACTCATCAACATGGACGAAGAATAGTCCAGTACGAGAACAATGTCGGAAGGAATAGCCTTGTTGATAATCGTGGTCGTACCTGTTGCAAAGGTTTCAAGCGTAATCGTATAAAGCCCATTCGAATCCGGATTGCCAACGGTCTTCTTGGTGGCAACGCCACCAGTCAATTTATAGCCATCGTAAATCTCCGGGTCTTCCAGCTCAGTCCCGCCTTGTGCAGAAGCCAGAACCGGGACCAGCGCAGCAACAGTCAACAATATATATCTGAATGTATGTTTCATAGTATTTGCAATTATAGCTGTTTATAAAGATTCCTCAGTTACTGGTTATTCACCACTCTGCTGTGTGGTTGAATACTCTCCATTCGTGTAGAATGTCTTATACTTCTCGTTCCTGGGCAAATCCGGATTGAGTTTTTCAACTCCAGTAGCTTCATACCACGCCTGCAGCCACCATCCATTTTCATCGGCCGGAACGGCGATGGCCTGGACGACGATCTCCATCACGAGATGGACAAACTCCGCCGGTTCACGGGTATTTCCGACAGGGAGATAGATGGTCGGGACATTCGTGACCGTATAGGATTTGAACAGGTCCTTCGTTGCGGAAGCGGCATCGGCGCCGACGCCCGCACCCTTACCAGGGCCAATCGGCATCGTATAGTAGAAACCACCCGAGGCATCCGCCCAGTCGTTTCTCTTGCCGTCTCTGTCGCCCAAAGAAGCCAGGAGGAAAGAGCTGTCAAATGTTCCATAGGGATCCTCGCCATTGTCACCGGAACGGAACCAAGCAGGGACCATGTCATTGACACTACCGCCATCAGCAGCGGCAGCCGCAGCATCCTTATACTTATAACCAACCAGGATGCTAGGCGCGACACCCACGGTATCGGCGGCGGTCGTTCCCGGCTTCCAGCCATACCAGTTACCCATGATCAGCAGACGGACATACTCATCGACGTTACCGGTATTGGCGATATGGAGGTTGTTCTTCTGGGTCGAAGTAATCTTATCCTCGATTTCCACATCGACATCGTAAGGCTTCAGCTTGTAGGTACGGAGCTCACCGGCCTTCCACTCGGGGCTGCCCGACTTGCCTGCATCCTGATAGGTCTTATGCAGCAGGGCGCCCAGTTCGATGGTGTGAGGGACCTTCGTGCCGTTCGGGGTATCGGGAGTCTTGACGTAGAACTCGATGTTCAGGATGAGGTCTTCCGGAACCGCCTGCGGGATGAACCAGAAGGTCAGCTCACCGTTCGCATGATTAAGATAGTGAGTATCACTGTCATCATTCCAGGTGGTGCCGGCCAGTTTCTCGTCCCACTCGGTGACGGTGCCATCGGTGTTCTCGCTGGGATCCGCAAGGTCAGGATCGTAGTCAGGATTGTCAAACTCCAGATAGAAAGGAGCGTCCGCCGTGCTCGGCGTACCGACATTGGCCCAGGTCACGACACCGTCTTCTCCGACGGTACCCTTACCATAGGAATTCAGACCGATGAGTTCGACCTTGGTGATGATGGTCTTCGTCTGGGTGCCGTTCTCGTGTCCGTTGGAGAACCTGATACCGGTGAGCGCGTGCTTCATCGTAACAGGCATGCCGGCGGGAAGATGCGAGTCATGCAGTTCCTTGGACATGGAGACCATACCGAAAAGGAGATCCTTCTGATCCAGGCCGTTCTCAGGGGACGTCAGCTCGAAGGTGTTCTTGCTATAAGTGACACCGCCTCCGGTCGCTGGCATACGCAGATAGAAATCGACATACTCCGTCTTGTCCTCCGGCCAAGGGCTGCCGTTGTAGTTGTGGTTGTAACGCCAGCCGTCACCGTACTGGTCGTACATATTGAAGACCGTGTCTCCGAAATTGCCATCGGCGTACACGCCCATGCTCGGATAGATATCCGGCAGCGTCACCGTATAGGCGGGAGCGCCCTTGGTGGCGACACCCGGGTTGAGTTCCTCGATGGTCTCCTCCAGGAAGACGCCGTCACCGAGGACGTTTCTCATCGGGATCGTGATTCCCTTGACGGCCGGGGCGGCCTCCGCAGAACGGGTGGCGACACCCTCCATGACAAAAGCCAGCTCGTTTTCACCGACCTTGATGTTCTTGAAATTCTTCTCCTGGACGCAGGAAGAAAGCAGCACGGTTCCCAGAACCGCCATTGCAACGTAAATCTTCTTCATAATTCGGTCCTCCAGAGTTAAGAAATGATGTCCTCAAAGTACTCGCCTGTCGTGTCCTCAGCGTCATTGATGTTTTGCAGATCTTCGACATCGATCAGGAAACGAACGGTCTGGCAGAAATTGCTCTCAAGCGCCATGTGCGTAGCAAACGCAACAGGAGCCTGATACTTCCGTGTTTTTTTGTTACGGTAAAACATAGGTTATAGCGTTAAATTATCAACTATCAACTAGTTACGGCTTTTCCCGAAAAAGTCGGTCCATCACTCCCACTTTTCCAACAGCACGGCTAGGTTTTTTAGGTCAGTATTCAAACGGCAAAATTACAATAAAATTGCGAAAAAGCAACACTTCCGCAAGAAAACTGCCGTCCCCACCCACTTATTTCTTATTGACAAGAAGAATTGAATATCAGCGAGAAACGCTTTTCAGCGCCTCTTCGACCGCCTCGAGGATCCCCTCTCCATGGAGATTCCGGGCTATTTCCTTCCCGTCCGGTCCCAGGAGGACGATGAAGGGGATGCTGTCGAAGTCGAACGGCCCGGCCAGGTCCTCGTCCACATCGACAAGCTGGGGGTATTTGATACCCCATTCCGCCATCGCGTCCATGGAATCCTGAATCTCGTCCCCAAAGGGGACGCCCAGGACCTTGACCTTGCCGGCATATTGCTGATACACAGCCTGTACGAAGGGGACTTCTTCGCGGGATTCTTCGGACCAGGAGGCCCAGAAAGAGACCAATGTGCAGGTCCCGGGCTTCACTTGTTCGGACCAGCGACTGTAGGTCAAGACCACCTTCCCGGACTTGTTGACGGAAAGGTAAGGGTTCTTGAAACCGCCCTGGGGCGGCGGATCCTGCGCTTTCGCCGGAGTACCCGACAAAAGCAGCGCGACTGCAAACAAGATGCAGCCGGCCTGTTTCCAGAGCGTTTTCATGGACCTACGATTTTTTGGCTTCTTGCGTCGTAGGGGCTTGCTCCTGGGACTTGTCCGGCGCAACCATCTCGTTCCCGCATTCCACAGGCGCGCTCGCCGCAGGTGCGGATTGCTGGCAGGAAGGCTTCTGCGGGCGGTGGACGATGATGACTTTTTCTGTTGTCGGTTTTTTCATATCGAATAGTTTTAAGTTATTTGCGGAGGAAGGAGTCGATGGCGTCGATGGCCGCCTGGATGTCGCCGGCATCCGTGTATTCTTCGGGGATGGGCTGCTCGAGGAGATAACGGGCTGCGCCTTTCCCCTGCGCGTCCCGGTGGGAGAAGTAGCGGGTGACGTTCGAGACCATGAGGTCGCAGGTGTCGTAGGCGCGGATGATCTTCATCGACAGGTTGTTATCCCCGATTTTCGGGAACAGGGCCGACATCTTCAGGAGTTCCAGGGCGTCGTGGCTGAAGGCGGCGGAAACATCGGCATACACCATGCCGCTGTGGTAAAGGACGGAATCCTCGGGGCATTTGGCCAGGTCCTTCTCGTGCGTGACGAGGTATTGGGCCGATGCCGGGACTTCGTCCAGGTACTCATCCAGGATGGCGATGTCGTCAAGGCTCGTGGCCAGTTCCGACCGGACCAGCTCCAGGGCCGAACGCACTTCCTTACGGTCTTGCGCACGGTTAATCATCCCCTGCACGGCGAACGTGATCACGATGCCCAGAATCACGGCCAGGAGATTGCTGAAGAAGCCCAGGATGAGTTCTTTCATAGGTTAGGGAGTATTATCCGTTCAAATATAAGGATTATTCTCAAAAAAAAGAAAAAAGGGCCGGCAAATCGCCAACCCTTAATGCTTATTTTTATGTAGTAATCTATTACACGCGCGCGCCAGTAACGTCGTATTTTTCCTTGAGCAGTTCCACCACCGGATCCATGGCCTTGGGGAACACTTTGCGGAGGTCGATCTCGTCGCTCTCCGACAGCTCTTTCTTGAGGGCGCGCATGAAGTTGTCCTTGATTTCCGTGGCCAGATTGACCTTGAC
>JAEEGK010026091.1_pt1 | contig 11926 bp, 4 predicted proteins | sample 8958771 | NCBI WGS metagenome assembly JAEEGK01 (sample SAMN16246547, study PRJNA631951) | gut metagenome | biome: gut microbiome; feature: rumen; material: SC-attached | host: Bos | place: Iran: Karaj | collected 2018-10 | reverse complement strand
TTTCTTGAGCATATTGAATCCTTTTGTTTGTGGTTTTTTGAAAATATAATATAAAAAACGCACTTTTGCCATAAAAAAGTGTGCAGGTTCCGAAAAATGTGATTTATCCCAAAAATAAAAACGACGCGGATTTTGCCCGCGTCGTCCTAATACTTTCTAAATAATTCGTAGTTCGCTATTAAATTGTGCGAAAAGGCTAGAAATTGAAGACTGCCGCCATGTAGAGCCCGTTGGCGTCGCCACCGAGGTGGTGCGGGTTCCCGTCAGTCCAAACGCCCTTGTACTTCTCGTTGCGGAAGATAAACTGTCCCTTCACGGTAATCATCGGCGTGATGTCGTAGGCGATGCCCATCCAGAGGTTGTACTGGCGGGACCTGCGGTCGGCATAGCCGTGTTCGGTATCGTTGCCATCGTACCATACGCTCTCGCTGAGGCGGAACTTGAGGAGCATGCCGATATAGGGAGTAAGGCCGACTTTCGGGATGGTGTAACCCACTTCGGCGCCCACATGGATGTCGAGCCCGCGCTCGTGGTTGTCGTGCTCGAAGCCCCAGAGGAAGCCCGCTTCCGTGCCGAACAGGAGCCCGTCCATCTTGGTCGGGGCCGAGAACTGCGCACCCGCGTAGATGGAGAATTCTCCGCTGGAGGGCGGGTTCGTGCCCGCGCCGTCGTACTCGTCGTCACCTACGGGGAGGTTGAAGTCGAGGAAGGCGGTAATCATCGGGGCGATTTCGAAACGCCCGCCGATGGTGAGGTCGCGAAGCCCGTCGCCGCCGTTCACGCAGCCCGAGCAGTCTTCCTCGTTCCAGAACTGGTAGCCCCAGCCGGTAAAGGCGATTTCGAGGCTCTTGATCATCGTAAGGCGGGCGCCCATCTTGAGGCCGGCCTGCGACCAGCGGTGGTCCTTGTCGTAGTAGAGGCCCGCTTCTGCGCCTCCGTTCTTGTTTTGCGGGATGGGATAGTAGTCCCATGTGGCAAAACTTGCACAGGCGAGCACTGCGAGCGCGAGAAGAATTTTCTTGAACATCCTGACTCCTTGGAAAAGGGTTCAAAACCGCCGAAAATTTAGAAAAACGGGACGTCCTTGCCTGGTTGTCGGGGCAAAATGTGCGCTTTAACACTTTATTGGAGGCTTTGAATGTGAATTCGGGCACAACGGCAAAAGAATTTTTACCGAGCTGTCTTTTTTTTATTTATCTTGTTAGAAAAAAGCGAGGCATCTATGAAGTTGAACTCGAAATGTTTCTTGTTGGCAGCCCTTATTGTTTTGGGCTTTGTTTCTGGGGCGTCTGCCGCAGAAAAATGGACCGGAATCAAGTGTAATGACGAGTATCCGGAGCCTTCTTACCCGGATGAAATCATTCAAACATTTACGAAGGTTTGCTATATAAGCCAGTTTGGCAACCAAGACGAGGCTATTGAAAAAGGCTTTCGTGTGGGTGACTTGTTTTCCGTTTGGAGCGGAACAGGTGGTTTCCGCGAAAAACTCAATAACGAAATTCAAGAAGCAATGCAAATTTGCAGTGGGGACGGCTTGTGCTATGGATTTGAGCTCCGTTTTGAAACCGACCTTGACTTGGGCGGTTTCGAAGTCTCTAACGGTGATACGGTATGCGTGAGCGCTTTTGACCCGGTGCTTATTCCTGTAGACGTTCTTACGAACTATGTTACGGAGATAAATGGCAATGGCAAGACAATCAAGGGCTATTGCGATATCGGGCAGGGGGATAAGTCTTTTTTCAAGGGTGTTCAAAGTTTCGGAACTCCTAACGAAGTAATTGTAGACGTTCAAAATGCTCGGTTCAATGACATTCATTTCGATAGCGCCTACGTAAAGGCGACCGGTACCGAAGCCCGTGCGGCGGTGCTCGCGGATACGGCGACGGGAATAAGCTTGTCGAACGTGTCCGTGAACAATTCCCGTGTGAGCGCAAACGGTGTGGCTGCCGGCCTTGTGGCTCGGTATTATACCAATTCTGCAAATGTAGTTCGTAATGTTTCCGTGAATGCCGAGTTGCGTGGACAGACTGTGGGTGGCGTATTTGGACGTGCTACATATTTGGGGGATTCTGATGAAACGTCTGTTTTTAGTTTGTTGAATTCTTCGGTAAACGTTAATGCTTACCCCTATGATGAAAATGCCTTTAGTGCGGGGGGCTTAATCGGTATGCTTAGTGCTAAGGACGGTAGCGTGCTGATCCAGGACGACACGGTAGGTGTAAAGGTTGTTGACTCTCGTAGCGAGGATAATGAAAATTCGGTAGGCGGTCTCATTGCCAAGGTGGAAGTGGAAAATGTGGGTAGTAATGATTGGGGATATGGTCTGAAATTCTATGAAAATGTTGTTGACTTGGATTTTAAGGGGACGACCAGTGTTGCAGCGGGGGGTATTGTTGGTTACGTTTCCAGGGCGACCATGCCAATCCGAGATTCTCTTAACACGCTGCGTTCGGTTAAACTTGATGTAGAACTTGACCAGCCACAGGGGTCGATACATCTTGGGGGTGGATATGGAATTATACGTTCTGTACATGAAGCGTATGTTACTGGTGTTCAGGGCAATGTGGGGATAAGCGTTGATTCAAAGAGTGCCCAGTCGATAGGTGGTTATGTTGGTACTGTAGATGGACTCGCTGTTGCAAATGTTACGATTGAGAATAGCAAACTGGTTGCGAATCTTGATAGCAAGAATGCGTCGGCGTCTAACGTGTACATGGGAGGGCTTGTTGCTTGGGGATATGAAACTGTAGATGAACAGGAAAAATATCATGGAATTTCGCTGCATGCGAATGACGATACGCTTACCTTGTCCTCGAAAGTAGCAACCTCGCAAAACGCCTATATGGGAGGCCTGTTTGGACGAGTCGATGTGACTTCGGGTAATTCTGCACCCCAAGGAGGCGTTTTTTCTAGTCGTACATTGATTCAATCTCCTGAAGGAAAAAATTTGATTGAAAGTACTGCCGAAAGTATGGAGGAAATTGATGCGGGTTACGTTGTTGGCTATTTGTATGCCGCCAAAGGTCGTTTTAGCATCTTGAAGGATAGGGTAAATGGTGATATCGTGATTAATGCGAATTCTGCCACCATTGCTAATGTTGGTGGTATAGCCGGCTATGCCCTTGTGTATCGATCCGAAGTGACTAGTAATATTTTGAAGGGCGATATTATGGCGAACAACTCGAACGTTGGCTATGTTATCGGAAAGTTGGAATCAAACACTCCCGATGATTTGAATGTACATTTGAATTACCATATTGGAACAAAAGACGTGGGAGTGAAGGACGCCCTGGGGGCTCTTGTGCTGGGCGGGGAATCCTTTGCCGGTTGGCGAGAAGGTGCTGCAAACTATAATGGTTACGGCCTCGCTATAAAATACAACTACCGCAATGCGATACCCGACGGCCAGACGAAACTGGACGCGGATGGTGTGCTGAATTATTCGGGAGATGGAAAAATCTTGACTCGTGATGAAAGTTGGTATAATGGAGTCCTTGAACTATCTACGATGAAGTCGCGTCTGTTTGCCTATACCATGAATGAAGCGTCTTTGCAATTTTATCCCGATTCCGGTAAAACGGCATGGGAAAACGATGCAGATTCTTTGCTGACCATCTGTTCGGATGCTGATAACCGCACTGCATACAAGGTGGAACTTGATGTAACTGAACTCTACTCCAAGTTTACCGATGCGGACAAGGAATCCCTGGAAGGTATTCTTGATTCTGTAACGTCTAATAATGGTAATACATATAGCCTCGTTACCTATACGGAAAAGGACCGCCGCGTAAGTCCTGATTTTGTAAAGCGCATCCGGGCGCTGAGCGTTGATTTTGGCGTGTTCGAGGAATCCTATGAAATAGACCTTGAAACTTACCCGATGTGGCAAGACGTGCTTTACCAAACGGAAGAAAACAGCAGTTTCGTGGTCGTCTACGAGACGGCGGTAGTTGCTGTGGATCAACCTGCGGCATCGTATGGAAACCTGGACGAAACCTTGCCGTACCCGGTGTATCTCTGGCCGAAGGTGACGAAGGTACGCCGTTATAACGAACATGCCGTTATCCCTCCCGTGTTCGTGATGAATGGCGGTACAAAAGTTGAGTACGGCATAAATAGTTACTACATAAATTGTAGGGAAGGCGGGAACTGTGAGGTTGATAAGTTTGATGGCGAACTTGGTGAGACCAAGACCTTTGCACGGATAATGGAAGATATTGCTGGCCGTTACGGTCCGGAGTACAGCGATACCATTCACCTGATTTATGCCCCGATTGGGGGAATTTCCGAGACTCCGACCATGGCTCTCGGCGTGAGCGGTAACCATGCAATCATGTATACTGCGTATGGTTACAAGGATGGCCTGTTGGCACAATTTGATACGGCAAGTGCGGGGTATTTTAACAATCCGTCTGTCCCGATGGCTTCCAAGTACAGCATTGCCGCCGATGCGGGATTTATCCTGAAAAAATGGAAGGCAGATTTCTGGGCGCACATGACAGGCTCCCGAAACATAGAGGAGTGCTACGAAGAAGGTCTGGCATCGGAAGAATGCTCCAAGGCGGTTACTTTTGAAACAACGAAAAACTATTTCGCGGAACCGTCGTCAATCAAGGCCGCCTTTATGGACAACATGGAGAACGGGTCGTTCTTGAAGTGGAGTGCGGAATTCGATGCCGACGGCGTTGTCGATATGGATAGCGTTATTGCCGCTATTGTGGGAATGGGTGATATGTTGACCAATGATTTCCATTACTACTACCTCCTGCACGCGATTCCCGAACTCGAGGCGATTCCTTATGCAATCTCGTTCGATGTGAATGCCGCTGATATGGACGTGTTTGTGGCCGGCTATACGGATACGCTCGCAATCTATTCAAGGGATAACGACATGACGGCCAAGTTGCCGACGCTGTATACGACAGACACAACGAGGTGTTTTGGTGGCTGGAGCGTCAGTCCCGATAAGCAGGATTTCCTTGCGAGAGAACTGGATGCGAACGTGCTCAATGCGGTTGAACCCGTAGACAATGTGTTTAGTTTGTACGGAGCCTGGAATAATTCTCTTGTAACAGAAGCGGATGGTCAGCCCGGTAAGGAAACCTATGAAATGGGGGGCTGCGACAATATAGAGAATTCGCAGATTTTGCTGCACTACCAAGGCGATGTCGGCTCAGAGGGGGGCAAGGTCTACCTCTGGCAGAAACTTGTGAACCCGGTGGACACTTTGACGTTCAGGCACGATTTTGAAGATTCCACGATGGCGATTCCTGGAGCGTGGACGTTCTTCCGGTTCCACGTGGGTGCCGAACCCGAGCCGGGCTATGCGCTTTCGCACGTGAAATTGGTCCATGGCATTATGGAAAACGCGGACGCACCTTCGGGCGAAGCCGATACAATCGATGTCGCCATGCAAGATGGCGATGGCGTGATTGAATTTTATAGCGGCTCCCGCTCGCCGGAACTTCTTGTCGAGTTCTCGAAGTTCATCTCTGTGGCGTTTGACCTGAACACGAAACAGGAAGACGTGTTCTACGATCTGGATTTTGTCCAGGGCGATTCCCTGAAGGTCTTGAATAACGATGACCAGGTGAATTTGCCTGCATGGATATACACGGCGAATTCGTGCGTGCTCGGTTGGTCTGCCGAGAAGGATGCGGAAAAATACGATTACCGTGTCATGACCTATGGCGGCGAGCTGTATGAAAAACTTCAGGATACCCAGAAACTGTATGCCGTGTGGGGCGATGCTGAGCAGTGCGTGGAAAGCGCCCGCTATGCGCGTGTCAAGGCAGTTGCCGAGAACGGGCGCATAGAGCTGCTTGAAGGCGAGGGTGAACCGCGCGTGCACAGGTTCGGTACCGACGGAAGCATTATCCTGCCTCCTGAACAATACACGGGCGGTTTCAGGGTGCGCGCCATCCCGGATGATGGCTTTGTGCTCGAAAAGATTCTGCTTATCCAGGACGGCGACACCATCCCGTTTGAAAACGGCGAATGGCTCGAGGGCCTTGTTGATGGTGCCGAAATCCGCGCCTACTTTATCGAAAGCGCAGAACCTGTCGTGACGGACGGTGCCAAGTTCTATCAGTCGGGCAATGCAGTCCGCTTCACGTTCCACAAGGAAGGCTTCGTGAAGGATGGCGAGGCTTCAATCCGCATTTCGCTTGAAAACGATGACGGGAAGGAACTTGACGGCAATGAGTACAGGTGTACCACGGATGCCTGTGACTTGGAATGGGAACGTTTCCCGCTTGCTGCCGGATTCTACCTGTTTACCGCCAGCGTGGTGCGCGATGGCCACGACTCTCTCTTGCGTGAACAGGATTTCGAGGTCGTTGCCGAAATCGCGATTGCCGGTGAAAAATCCTGGCAGATGATTTCGCTTGCCAATGTGGACATGGACAAGTTGTCGTGGGACGGCGACGAGACGTTCTACTGGTGGGCAGAGGACAGGAACTATGGCAAGTACTGGCAGTATCAGGAATTGGTCAAGTCGCAGACTCCCGAAAAGGAACGCGGCTACTGGTACAGTTCTATCGAGGGGCGCCCGCTCGTGCTTAAGGACTCTGCGTTCGCTGATGACATTACGTGGAACCTCACGAACGAGAACGGTGGCTGGAACCTTGTCGCGAACCCCTACGGCTGGCAAATAGACCTGGGCGTGGACGAGTACGACCTGGATGAACCCGAGGAAGAGTCCGAGGACAATCGCAAGAAGAGGGTTCCACTCGTGGAGTACAGCCGCTGGAATCCGGAAGAGGGACAGTACGTGCCTGTAAGCAAGCTCGGTCCCTACCAGGCGGTGTGGGCGCAACTGAACCGCTCCATGAGCACGACGATTGAAATTGCTGCGAGACCGTGGTTCGGTAAAGACGCGAATGTCGACGCGAATGCGGAAATGGACAGGACGCTCAACCGCAGGTTTGCAAAGATTGGTGACGCTGCAGGTTGGGCGTTGCAGGCTATGCTGAGTGACGGTCGCGGCAAGAAGGACAGCTGGAATGTGCTCGGCGTAGGTGATTTTGCAAGGCAGTCCGAGGAACCGCCTGCCGGTATGGGCGACCACGTGAACCTCTCGATACTTGATGGTGGCAAGAGGCTCATGAAGAGCGTGAAGGCGGCGGGCGAGGGCGCTTCGTATGAATGGAACATCGACCTCACGGCGACGAGCCCGCGCACGGGTTACCTGTCGTTTGCGGGTATTGACGGTTTGGAATCCCGCGGGCTTTCCGTGTACGTGACCGTGGACGGGAATACGACGCGCGTGCGGGAAGGCGAACCGCTGAAGGTCGCGCTTTCTTCCGAAGCGAAGGTCGCGACCGTGTTCGTGGGTTCTGCCCCGAAGGTTGCCCTGGTCAAGACGCTTGCCGGCCTCAAGGCGGTGCAGGCGGGCGCGACACTCCAGGTGGACTTCGATGCGGGTGCGGGCCTTGCGGGCAGTGCAGTGCGCGTGGACGTGCTCGACCTGAAGGGGAACGTTGTTCGGAGTGTGGCTTCGAGTGCCCTTGCCGGCGTGAACCGCGTGACCCTCGATGCCCCGAAACCGGGCATCTACATGCTCCGTGTGCGTGCGGGTAGCCAGATGAATGCCGGCCGTATTCTTGTGAAATAACCCCAAAAACGGCGAATATCGCCCGAAATTGCCGGAATTACCTGAGGTCCGCCACCCCTGGCGGGCCTTTTTGTAACGGACTTTTTCGTTGCCATGCCTACGGCCTTTTTCTAGATTTGGGCGCACTATGACAAAGGCTAAATTCATCAAATTCATTATTGCGTCGGTGCTCGCCATCGCCGCTCTCTTCTTGCCCTACGAATCCCTAGGATTCGATGCCGCAAGTCCCATGGGAATCCTGAACCCGCTCGAAATCCGCGTCATCGGCGTTTTCGTCATGGCGGCCCTCTTCTGGATCCTGCAACCGTTCCCGATCTGGTCCACCTCGATGCTTGTCATCGTGCTCATGATCGTGACGATGTCCGATTCGTCCCTGACGCCTTTCCGCGTGGACGGCGTGACCATGATCAGCCATAAGTCCATTATGGCAACGTTTGCAAACCCGATTATCATGCTCTTCTTGGGTGGGTTCTTCCTTGCTGCCGCCGCCACCAAGTACAAGATGGACTTGAACCTGGCCCGCGTGCTCCTGAAGCCCTTCGGCAAGAACCCGAAGTTCGTGCTCTTGGGCCTCATGCTCATTACCGCCGTGTTCTCCATGTTCATGAGCAATACCGCTACCGCAGCCATGATGCTTGCCATCCTCGCCCCGGTGCTCAAGCTCTTTGACGAAGATGACCGTGGTAAGGCTGCCTTTGCTCTTGCCATTCCGCTCGGTGCCAACATCGGTGGTATGGGTACCCCGATCGGCACGCCTCCTAACGCCATCGCCCTTGGTGCCCTGAACGATGCCGTTGCCCGTGGTGACCTTGTCGCGAACCCGGTGACCTTCGGCCAGTGGATGGCCTTCGGTATTCCGTACGTGATTATTTTGATGGTGGTTGCTTGGCTCCTGCTCGTGAAGATTTACCCGATCAAGATGAAGCAGATGGTCCTGAATATTGAAGGTGCCGGCAAGTTCGATACGAGCCCCAAGGCTATCATTGTTTACATTACCTTTGTCGTGTGTGTGCTTTTGTGGGTGACGGGCAAGAACGTTCACGGTATTAACGATAACGCGATTGCAATGATCCCGATGGCCGTGTTTGCCCTTACCGGCGTGATTACCAAGAAGGATTTGAATGCGATGAGCTGGGACGTGCTCTGGCTCGTGGCTGGTGGTTTTGCCCTGGGTGTTGGCCTCAATGCGACTGGCCTTGCCGCTCACCTTATCAAGACGATCCCGTTTGCAAGCTGGTCTCCGCTTGCTCTCATGGTCGGCTGCGGTATCATTTGCTTGTTCATGGCGAACTTCATGAGCCATACCTCTACGGCTACGCTTTTGGTTCCGATTCTTTGTGCTGTGGGCATCGCTTGCCAAGACAACCTCGTTGGCCTCGGTGGCGTGACCGCTCTCCTCGTTTCCGTTGCGTTTGCTAGCTCTCTCGGCATGAGCCTCCCGATTTCGACTCCGCCTAACGCCCTTGCGCATGCGACGGGCTATACGGATACGCGCGGTATGGCGATTACGGGTGTTGTCATGGGACTGGTCGGTCTGGTTCTCTCTTGGGGAATGATGATTTTCCTCGCCCATGTGAACTTCTTTGGTACGCCGGCGCCGAAGGCTGCTGATAAGGTCGCAGAGCCTGCCGCAGTGACCAAGGTTGTGGAACAGCCTGCTCCGGAAGCACCTGCTGCCGTAGTCGCAGATTCTTCTGTTGTTGATACTACTGCTGTTGATAGCGCGGCTGTCGATTCTGCCGCTGTTGCCGATTCTGCAGTTGTTGATAGCAACGCTGCTGTCGTGGATAGCGCCGCTGCCGCTCAGGCTGCTGCAGATAGTGCTGCTGCGAAGGCCGCTGCTGATAGTGCCGCTGCCGCCCAGGCTACCGCCGATAGTATTGCTGCTGCAAAGGCTGCTGCTGATTCCATTGAACAGGTAAAGGCTGCTGAAGCCGCTGCTCTCGTTGCCGCTGCCGAAGCCAAGAAGGCAGAAGCAGAAAAGAAGAAGGCAGAAGCCGCTGAAGCCAAGAAGAAAGCCGAAGAAGAGAAGAAGGCCGCCGCTGCCGCAAAGAAGGCTCAGCAGGATAGCATTGCCGCTGTGAAGAAGGCCAAGGCCGATAGCGTCGCCGCCGCCAAGAAGGCTGCTGCCGAAGCCAAGAAGGCAGAAGCAGAAAAGAAGAAGGCCGAAGCCGCAGAAGCTAAGAAGAAAGCTGCTGAAGAAAAGAAGGCTGCCGCTGCTGCGAAGAAAGCCCAGCAGGATAGCATCGCCGCTGTGAAGAAGGCAAAGGCCGACAGCGTTGCCGCTGCCAAGAAGGCCAAGGCCGACAGCGTTGCCGCTGCCAAGAAGGCCGCTGCCGAAGCCAAGAAAGCAGAAGAGGCTAAGAAGAAGGCAGAAGCCGCTGAAGCCAAGAAGAAGGCTGCCGAAGAAAAGAAGGCTGCCGCAGCCGCGAAGAAGGCTCAGCAGGATAGCATCGCCGCAGTGAAGAAGGCCAAGGCCGACAGCGTTGCCGCCGCCAAGAAGGCTGCTGCCGAAGCAAAGAAGGCTGAAGCAGAAAAGAAGAAGGCTGAAGCCGCTGAAGCCAAGAAGAAAGCTGAAGAAGAAAAGAAAGCCGCAGCTGCTGCAAAGAAAGCCCAGCAGGATAGCATCGCCGCCGTGAAGAAGGCCAAGGCCGACAGCGTTGCCGCCGCCAAGAAGGCTGCTGCCGAAGCCAAGAAGGCTGAGGAAGCTAAGAAGAAGGCGGAAGCCGTTGAAGCCAAGAAGAAGGCTGCTGAAGAAAAGAAAGCCGCGGCTGCCGCAAAGAAGGCTCAGCAGGATAGCATCGCCGCAGTGAAGAAGGCCAAGGCCGACAGCATTGCCGCTGTGAAGAAGGCAAAGGCCGACAGCATTGCCGCCGCCAAGAAGGCTGCTGCTGAAGCAAAGAAGGCAGAAGAGGCCAAGAAGAAGGCAGAAGCCGCTGAAGCCAAGAAGAAGGCTGCCGAAGAAAAGAAGGCTGCCGCTGCCGCGAAGAAAGCCCAGCAGGATAGCATTGCCGCTGTGAAGAAGGCCAAGGCCGACAGCGTCGCCGCCGCCAAGAAGGCTGCTGCTGAAGCAAAGAAGGCAGAAGAGGCCAAGAAGAAGGCAGAAGCCGCTGAAGCCAAGAAGAAAGCTGCCGAAGAAAAGAAGGCTGCCGCTGCCGCGAAGAAAGCTCAGCAGGATAGCATCGCCGCAGTGAAGAAGGCCAAGGCCGACAGCATTGCCGCTGTGAAGAAGGCAAAGGCCGACAGCGTCGCCGCCGCCAAGAAGGCTGCTGCTGAAGCAAAGAAGGCAGAAGAGGCCAAGAAGAAGGCTGACGAAGCTGCTGCCAAGAAGGCAGAAGCAGAGGCTAAGAAGGCTGAAGCGGAAGCAAAGAAGGCAGAAGCCGAAGCCAAGAAGGCAGAGGCTGAGGCTAAGAAGGCCGAAGCTGAAGCAGCTAAGGCTCAGGCTGAGGCAAAGAAGGCAGAAGCGGCCGCTCCGGCCCCTGCTGCAAAGCCTGCCGAAGCGCCGAAGGCTGCCGCGCAGCCGGCTGCAAAGCCCGCTGCCGCAAAACCCGCAGCCGCTCCCGCCAAGAAGTAATTCTGGCCGGATCAAGGTTCAAAAGGACGCCCTCACCGGCGCCCTTTTTTTTCTATTTGAAAAAATTTCACTATATTTGTAGTATAAATCATAACTAGAAGGTGAATGTATGAAAAAACTGTTCGGACTTGCTATCTTGTTGTCTGTCATGGGGTTAATCGCCTGCAGTGGAAGCGGAACCAATACGGACGACGATTGTGATGACAATGCGGCCTCTTGCCAGACGACGGATGACGGCATCGATGTCGATACCCCGGAAGTAGACTCCGGTACGTAATCGTTTTTACCCTTTTACATTTTTTTGTTTTTCCCCGTTGCAAGACGGGGTTCTTTATTCTATATTTGCGCAAGTTTAAAACGACAGAACTTTAGCTGGTCAAAGATGATTTTGCACATGATGAATAAGGCAAAGGCACCTTGCGGAACGGACGGTTCCGATGCAGTTAAAGTTTTTCCGTTTTCTGATTTTAGTTTTGCTGAACCATTTGGTTCGGCATTTTTTTTACCCAGCGTCAAAGCGACGCACACCCCCTATGTCACCCTGGAGCGTAGCGATAGGGTCCAGGGCTGTTTAACACAAGAGTTTAATAATTAGTATCAACGGAGATAAAAAATGAAGATTGAAGGCATCGACAAAGTCCTTATCATCGGTTCTGGCCCGATCGTGATCGGTCAGGCTTGCGAATTCGACTATTCCGGCACCCAGGCTTGCAAGGCCCTGCGCGAACAGGGTTACA
>JAEEGK010026088.1_pt1 | contig 11927 bp, 8 predicted proteins | sample 8958771 | NCBI WGS metagenome assembly JAEEGK01 (sample SAMN16246547, study PRJNA631951) | gut metagenome | biome: gut microbiome; feature: rumen; material: SC-attached | host: Bos | place: Iran: Karaj | collected 2018-10 | reverse complement strand
CTTTCCGATCTCCAATTCCGCGGAAGGCATACTGATGGTTACTGATTCAACCCGTATCTCCTGTTCTTTCTCAGTACAGGAGAAGAATGCAGGCAAAATGATGAGTAAAAGAAGAGCAATGCGTCTGTTCATTGTACGTGCAAAGGCCTTTGTTGCATTACAAAGATACAGAATACTCTGAAAACAACTAAAACGAGTATGTTTCCTCTGTGAATCGTAAGAATTCAAGTATGTTTCAACCCTGTTTTTCTACGAAATGACAATGAATCAAACCTGAATTGAAGGAATACGGGTGCGCTTGAAGCCGAATTTACAATAGAGCGGATGCTTTATGGAGATTTCCTATCTTTTCTTTGTGTCAGATAAATCGGAATGGGTTGCTACCATCAGTCAAGAAACCGCAGGAGGCCGCATATTCCGGCGTCGGTGCCATTTCGCCAAACTGCTGCACGACGGCGGGCCTCCCACCGCACCCCAGGGCAGGTCAGTGTGCAGCTAGGGCCGAAATCGACGGGTGCTGCACAACTATAGGCCATCCAGGGCCCTCTAGAGTGTGTGACCGTGCAGCAGTTTGGCGTAATCGAGACAACTTATCCTGCTCACGTCAAGGAGCGGCTCAGGAAGTATAGGGTGGATAAGGTTTAAGACTTTATGGATATCAGTCGCACTTTTGTCGCAAAATCTTATTGTATCACAAATGTTATTCGAACTTTGGCTAATGTCGCCTATTTTTGGCACATCCACCCTCTATCTTCGCAGTATGGTCACTCATTACTGCCGAAGAAGTGGCCCGACAATTAATACCCCAAAACCTGTCCAAGAGTAGTTCTGACATCGGACAGGCCCACCACGCTCCTTACCGATCCGAGGCAGTCCTTCAAATGTAGATTACTCATTCATCTGAATACATTACTTCAAAACTATACCCCACCGGACATCTCCTCAGTTTGTATAAATCATATTGGAGCCAATAAGGAAAACTATTAGGAATGAACCTTGTTTCGAATAAACACCCAGTATTAATGCTGCTAAACAAAGGCTCCTTGTCCTTGATGTACACCATGATCCATTCCCCATCTAAGGTTGGTTCAAAACACTTAAGATCTTTATAAAGGAAACCTTCAAAGTATTTGTTAATATCTTCGTTCAAGATAATAGATTCTTCAATATTAATGGGTTTATTATGCTCAGTGCTGTGTGGCTTAATCTTATAACTATGTATACTATTGTCTTTGTGGTACCATACTATGTTGAAATCATTGAAAGCAACAGAATATAGAAAAACAGTATCTACTACTTTTTGAGTTTTTAATATCAGCCTATCTGTTCTTTTCTGGAGGGATAATTGAGCGCTACAACTACAAAATACATAAGCAATAAGAGCTATTATTGATAATTTCTTCATCATTTAATTGGTGATTGGTTGCCCATTTGAGTAAATACATCATATCTATTACCTTCTTTCTACGCTTGCTTCAAAGCTTCCTCGCCTTCTCAACGTGATAAGTGGTGGTACCCCTTTTAGAGTAGGCAGACCAGCAGAGCGATCACTATAGCACCAAGAGCATAACTGAACCCATTAGCCTTAAGCGTGGCGTTAAAGATGCTCTTAAAGGTATACCGCTTCTTTAGAATAAGATAATTAATCAGTAATTCGATTAAGATGGAAAGCACTAGCGCAGCGAGATAGTAGATTACCAAGACTTTCCACTGTATGGGATCGTGGATATCCACTTCATTAGAACTAACCCAAGGGAACCAAACGACAAGCCACCACCCTCCAGTCAAGATCATTGAGATGATAATCCCAATAAGTCCGCTGACAGCATTCGATGACACAGCGGATAAGTAAACCCTGGAGTCATGATTTTTATGTGTTAGATACCTGCTCATCAGAAACGCCTCGCCAAAAATGACGATGGCCATAAACAACCAACCTAACGGGTGAAGAATAAAGATTCCGAATGAAACATCCAGTGGTAGCATGGTATTAACAATAATTTGCTAAAAGGCAATACAAAGATAAGTATTAATTTATTTTCAATTGGTTCTGGAAATGAAGATAGGGACAAGAGATGGTATGTTAATTGCGGCTTTGGAGGAAAATCTGAAACACATAGTTATGAAAAGGTTTGCGGTTTCGTTATTTCTAGTTGCTACTGCTCTATCGGTAAGTAATTGTGGTTCCTCAGCTTCTTTAATCAGCGGAGACCAGATGTTCATCCTTGGGACACCATATCCCAATGATCATTCTTTCCATAGAGCAATTGCAACAGAAATAGAGGATGGTTTTAAGGTGGCTTCTGATTGGGGCCGTGGTGAGTTTGACAGCAATACAATAAGGATAGAATTCTCCATTGATCACGATATCAAGGTGGGACATGAAGTCCCGATGGAGCACTGCTATTTTGGATATCCATGTTCCAGTAACTTTGATGATAATACCTTCACGATAAAAAGTGGGCATGTTTATTTGAAAAGCAGAACCGATGATCAGATTGTCGTTCGGTTCAAGAATGCTTGTTTTTCACTTAGTGCCGATGGGGATTATCTTCTAAACGGAGACCTATCGTTTTCTATTTCGCAATAAGCACCTTCATAACGAAGCCCTGAAACAAAAGGACGTTGATGAAAACGCTAAATTCCAATTTATCGCTCACTTAGGAGGGCGATTATTTCTTCTGATGCTTTGCAGAAACTATCGCAAGGCAGGGCAGGACTGATCCATCCGATAATCTCTTTTTTACCGGTGCTTTGCCGGCATTTTGCTTCAAATATGTTGCCCTCACTCCCGGTCGCGAAGAGGGAGAGGGCAAAATCGTGCTCAAGGGTGCGCCCAGATGGACCCTTGAGCGAGAAAAAGGGTTATAAAACACGAAACCGCCCCGGAGGCTTCTCTGAGGCGGTTGGAGTTGTTCCAGGTGATTCCGTTGGGATTCGAACCCAAGACCCACAGCTTAGAAGGCTGTTGCTCTATCCAGCTGAGCTACGGAACCAAAAGGACTGCAAATATACGTAATTTCCAAGTATTTCAAACATTTTTTGTCACTCGCGGACGCCCAGTTCGCGGAACCGTGCAGCGGCGTTGAGGAAATGTGCGGTTATCCAGAAAACGGTCCAGTTTTCAGAATAGCCCCCACGAAGCTTGTAAACCGAAGACATATCCCCCTGCTGGGCGAAATTAGTGTGCTGGACCTGCTCCCCCTGGCTCCCGGACGGGTCGATCAGCTGCGAGCAAGAGCGGAACATGACCTTGGACAGACGGACCAGCCTCTCGTCCCCGAGGATCTTACCCATCTTGTACACTTCCGGAGCGAAAAGGACACCGTACACGTCCAAGTGCTGGTTCTGCGCCGACACGACGGTCCAACCCGTCGACTTGAAAGCATGGTCGGAGAGGCGACCCGGAGGGAGAGGAATATCCCAGACTACGGTGTAGCTCAGGCAGACATCCATCGCATGCCTGGCCCATTCCAGGTATCTCCTGTCGGAGAACCTCTCATAACACTCCAGGAAGCCCTGGAAGGCGGCCCAAGCCCCTTCCTTGTCTTCGCAGGTAGCATCGAGAGTGCCTCCCCAGTAACAGCCGTCCATCTCAAGATGCCTTTCCGCAAACAACTCCGCAGCCTTCCTGGCCGCCTTTGCATATTCCTTGTTCCGGAACAGGCCTGAAGAAACAGCCAGCGGAGCTATGTAGAACGCCTCCGCCGTGGACACCGGATCCCATCCGTCCGAGAGAATCCGTGAAGACGCGCTGTCGCAGGCCTTCCTCAGGAAAGCCTCCCATTTGGAGGTATCGTAGCCGCCACGGTGTTTCCGGGCATATCCGATCGCCTTGGCGAAATTGTACATAGCCTGGCCGCAGGAGACAGGATCACCCTGCGACCAAGTGCCGGACTTAGTGTCATAACAGACAGCGAAGGTACCGTCGGGATTGAAAGGACAACCCGTCAGGAAATCGAGGCTGCGCTGCACCCTGTCATGTATCGACGGATCTCCAAGGTCCTTCGAGAGCACCTGGAGGGCATATCCGGGGGAAGCCGCCTGCCCGCACCAACCCATCACTATCCGCTTCCTGCCGGAACGAGGGTCGTACATGTCGAAACCGGCGAACGACTCCCCTTCGAACCAGCGGGAAAGAGCGAAGCGGTATTTCGCCTCGATGATTTCCCCGAACGGAGCGAACCGGTCCGCATCGTACGGCTTATATAAGTCCAAAGCCGTGTACACAGGCCTCTGGAAGCCGGTTCCCTTCCGGGATATCCCATACACATCGATGTAGTATTCCTTTTCCACTACACGCCCCGGTTCCAGGTCGATCCAGGTGTCTGAATATCTCATCGGCTTGCGCTGGAGAGCCTTCGCTACGCTATGTGTGCCGTTGTAACCGATCGGGCCGGAATACAGGACAATCTCGGTCAGGCCGTCCCTGGCCTCAGCCCCAAGCGACCACCACTGGTCCTGCAGGACTGCCCCACGGACCGGTGAAGGGACCGTATGTACGGCCACTGCCTCAAGCCCTGACGGATCCTCCAGCATCACGAACGGCATCGGATACCTATGGTCCTCGAATATCGCGAATTCACCCGGTTGCCCGTTCCATACCGCCACCAGTTCCGGGTTTACGGCCGACCCGTTCTTGTTCCCGTAATATATGATCCCGGGAGCCATCAGCTGAAGGCCTGTCCCCTCCTTCTGCAACCGCACCGAAAGGGTCACCTTCGGAAGTGTCTCGCTGCCATTCCATTCGAAGCGCCTCACGCAATGCACAAGTCCTTCCCCTGTCAATGAATATGAATCCGTCAGCAGCAAGTCGCCCTGCGGGAAAGAAGCCTTTCCTTTCAAGATGGTCCATCCGCCGGAAGTCTCCACAGAGGAAGGACGCACATGGACCCAGCCGGTCATCCAGTCATCCTCCCAGCCCGTGGCTATCGACCACAGTCCTTCCTGAGGAGTCCTCAAGGTGTCGGTCCCATCAGTGAAAACGACTGTCCTGGAACCCTCGGGGTCCTGGATTGCAAATCGCGTCTGGGCGTATGCGGCCTGGGCAAGAATGGCAAGCGAGGCCAGAAAAACCGATATCCTTTTGAACATAGCAAACAAAGATAGCAAAAATGGAAGAATGGCGTAAAATGAGTATATTTGTGAATTAGCGACAACAGAACTACTTATGGATATATTCAAGAAACTGGCAGCTGCCTTTGCGGTACTTGTCATGGTGCTGGCGGCTGCGGGATGCAAGGAAAAAGCCCCGAAGAAAACAGAGATCGGAGATGATGCCCTGGTGCTCGCGAGCCCGGACGGCAAGTTGGAACTGCGGTTCGGCCTCACCGCCGACGGGACTCCGGCATATTCACTTTCCCGCGAAGGGAAGGACGTGATCCTGCCGAGCAAGCTGGGATTCGAACTCAGAGGCAAACGTCTGGACAAGACTTACGAGCAGAAGTCCGGGAAGGTATATGACCACCCTGTGGATTTCCATTCCGGTTTCAGCATGGTCGATGCTCAGAGGGACTCCCTGGATGAGACCTGGGAGCCGGTGTGGGGAGAAGAAAGCCAGATACGGAACCATTACAACGAACTTGCAGTCACCCTGGAAAAGGGCAAGGACAATGGGACTGACGCCGTGATGGTGATCCGTTTCCGCCTTTTCGACGACGGACTTGGCTTCCGCTATGAGTTCCCGACGCAGGACAAACTGAGGTATTTCACCATAAAGGAAGAACTTACACAGTTCGCCATGCCTGGAGACATAACGGCCTGGTGGATACCCGGAGACTATGACACCCAGGAATACAATTACACGAAGAGCCGCCTTTCGGAGATCAGGACCATCCTTCCGAACAATGCCGAATGGAACGCCTCTCAGCAGCTTTTCTCTTCCACCGGCGTCCAGACTTCACTCCAGCTGAAGACCGACGACAGCCTGTACATCAATATCCATGAAGCAGCCGTCGTGGACTATCCGGCAACCAGCCTCAACCTGGACGACAAGAACTTCATATTCACGACCTGGCTTACTCCTGACGCTCAGGGCTGGAAGGGACACATCCAGACTCCGGGCAAGACCCCGTGGCGCACGGTTATGGTGGTGGACGATGCCCGCAAGGCGCTGGCTTCCAGGCTCATCCTGAACCTCAACGAACCTTGCGCACTGGACGACGTTTCCTGGATACATCCTGTCAAGTATATGGGAGTATGGTGGGAGATGATCACCGGCAAGTCCCACTGGTCCTATACCGATGACTTCCCTACCGTTGAACTCGGGGTCAGCGACTATTCCAAGGCCACCCCTCACGGCCGCCACGGAGCCAACAACGACAACGTCAGGCGCTACATCGACTTCGCCGCAGCGAACGGTTTCGACGCCCTCCTGGTCGAAGGATGGAACGAAGGCTGGGAGGACTGGTTCGGCTGCCAGAAGGACTACGTCTTCGACTTCGTAACCCCGTATCCGGACTTCAACCTCAAGGCTCTCAATGAATATGCCCACTCCAAGGGCATCAAGCTGATAATGCACCACGAAAGCTCAGCTTCCACGGTCAATTACGAAAGGCACCTTGAAGAAGCATATTCCCTGATGAACAAGTATGGCTACGATGCCGTCAAGAGCGGCTATGTCGGTGATATCATCCCTTACGGCGAGCATCACTACAGCCAGGCCCTGGTCAACCATTACCTTTACTGCGTCAAGAAGGCGGCGGAGCACAGGATAATGGTCAACGCCCACGAGGCCGTGCGTCCGACCGGCCTGTGCAGGACCTATCCGAACCTCATCGGCAACGAGGCGGCGATGGGTACGGAATTCCGCAGCCAGGTCCTGCCGCATCACGTCACTATCCTGCCGTTCACCCGACTCCAGGGAGGCCCTATGGACTATACACCGGGAATTTTCGAAATGGACCTGTCCAAACTCGATCCGAACGACCATTCAAGGGTACAGTCGACGATCTGCAAGCAGCTGGCACTGTACGTGACTATGTATTCCCCACTCCAGATGGCAGCAGACCTTCCGCAGCATTACAAGGCCCAGCCTGATGCCTTCCAGTTCATCAAGGACGTCGCCATAGACTGGCAGAAGAGCGAATATCTCCTTGCTGAGCCAGGAGACTATATCGTGATCGCACGTCAGGCCAAGGCAACCGGCAAGCGCCCTGCCGCAGACGCTGACTGGTTCGTGGGAGGAGTGACTGACGAACTGGAGCGTGACCTTACCTTCAAACTTGACTTCCTTGATGAAGGAAGTACTTATGAGGCAACCATTTACGCCGATACCGAGAAGGCAGACGGCATCACCGGAGGCAAGGTCCTGGATGCCAAGGAAACATATTCGGTGACCAAGATGGAGGTCAATTCCGGAAGCGAGCTGACTATGCACTGCGCGCGTTCCGGAGGATTCGCCATAAGGATCCAGAAGAAATAGAATGCTTTGAATATGGGAAAGAGATACGGATTCAAGCAGGACGGGGACAAGTTCGTCCTGAGCATAAACAACCACGAAGAAATAATGTCCGTCCTGGCGGAATTCTGCCAGGATCTGGGCATCCTTTGCGGCGAGGTTTCAGGCCTGGGCGCCGTCAATACCGCAACCCTCAGGTTTCTGAACCCGGAGACCAAGCGCTACGTGGACAAGACTTTCGATGAGCAGATGGAGATTTCAAGCCTCGTCGGGAATATCTCCGAGAAGGACGGGGAAGTCTATCTCCACGTCCACGTGAACCTGGGGCGCAGCGACTATTCGGTAGTCGGAGGCCACCTCCTATGCGCCACCATCAACGGTGCCTGCGAACTCATTGTCAGCAGGTTCCATTGCACCGCAGGCCGCCGCCCCGACGAAGAGACCGGCCTGAATCTGTATGATTTTTAAATCCCCGGCCTGACCGTCATCCCCGGCTTGACCGGGGATCTGCTTCAGTCCCACGTCATTCCCGACCTGTTCGGGAATCCCATTGCGTCAGCGGCTGCAACACCGGGCGCTTGCTGCTTTGCAGCCCTGTACGGGTAAATGCGCCCTAACGTTGCAGCCGACTGCCGCCGACTGCCCATCATTCCTTACTAGACCTTTTGGGCGTATCCTCGACTTAGGACGAAACAATCTGGCTGGTATGGAAAGTCTTTAAAATCAACGAGATGATTAAACAGATGGTGGCGATTTCGGCACCATCTGATGTATGAAATCATTAATAATCAATTAGTTCCGTACCAGCCTCATAAAGACTGAAACTGCCACTGGCGGCCGGATAGTGCCCCTCCCCGTCATTCCCGACCTGTTCTGGAATCCCTTTCCGTCAGCGGCTGCAACACCGGGCGCTTGCTGCTTCGCAGCCCTATACGGGTAAATGCGCCCTAACGTTGCAGCCGACTGCCGACGACAGGTAAGATCACACTATCATTCCGCCACCACCCAAGTCTGGCGAATCTTCTTTGTGTCGAAGAATATTGTTCCTGACAAGTCGCCTAAATATCTCCAGCGATTCTCAAAACCAGTTTTGGTAAAAAGCATGAGCAGGTCGTAATTGCTGCCACCTTCTTTTACAATGTGCACACGCTGCAATTTTGAATAATTCTCTTTATCGAAAGGTATTGAAAAACCTTTTGCAGGACAAGATAGAACTGCCGGATCAAAGTCAAATCCATAAAGGAAAACATAATCAGCATTGAATGCTTCTTGAACAGTTTTTCCGCTTATCGTTGTAATATAATCCGCAGGATTGAATGATGTTTTATAAGGGTCTGTGAATTTTCCATCTGTATCCATAAAGCCTGTCAAATACTTGAGGTCTCTCACAATGAAAGCCTTTCTTCCCTCGATATTATCCTGACCCTTGCTCATTATTTTGAAAACTACCTCAGGATAAAAAACAACGCAGTTTCTATCTGGACTGATTGCGGCGACACTGAACAGCCCCCCAAGAGGTTTCGGGCGATAAGACCAAAGCACTTTCGTCTTTTCAGCCGAATAACCCTCTGGTAGCTTTACTGATATTCCGTAAAACTCATAAGTCCAATCAAAGAAACCTTCAACTGTGTTTATTTCAGCCTCTTGACCGTAGGCTGAAATACAAAGTAAAACGGCGGATAATAACAATAATCGTTTCATAGCTTTTCAATTCATAAATAGTATTTACAACACACGACAACCATCAACGTGATGGTTGTTGCAAAATTAGGTCAGATAGCCGATGCTACGAGTAACTTCGGCTATGAAAAGCGTTACAAACGGTATTGAAAAAAGCCTCTTCCAGGGCATTGCAGGCCAGGATTTGTCATTGTGGTAAAGAAAACCGAAACAAGTCCCGGGAAAAGCGTGAAAAAAGGTGGACAGAGGAAGGATCAGAAATACTTGAGATAGGTATCTTTATCGTTCACCGAAGAATTAATGATCCGCCTCTTCAGACGACTCTTTATGGTGCGGGTGTTTTCGAGGGAAGTAATATCCATCAACAACATAATGGTGGTATTGTCAAAACCGGCGAATACGTAGCTGGCCATCCTATAGTCTGAATCGGACATCTCCGGGAAGTCTCTTCTGAATGATTTCATGATACCGCCGGATTCTTCATCCAGCATATTCTCGAAACGGGATTGGGCTTCCGGTGATGAATCCAAGGTGCTGATCCTGTCACGGAGTATCCTGTACATCTTTTCCATCGAAGCATCTTTGCTCCCTCCAGTTTTGATGTACACCTCTTCGTAGAGTTCTGACAGATAAGCAAACTTGGCTTTGTTCTTTTCCTTTTCCAGTTTCTTAACCTGTCCTTCGAAAGAATCCATTACCGCTACCATACGTTCATGCTCCTCTTTCTGTTTTGCTTTTCTTCTCTGCAGCAAGAAGAGCAACAACAAGAATGCTATAACGGAAACAAGAATGTATATGATCAAAGTCGTGCGCTGATCACGTATCTTGACATCCTTATCCCTGTTGACCGACTCAAGATACTCCCTTTGTGCATTGGCTGAAGAAACAGAAAAAGCAATCGCGGAAATCGAGTCTGACTGACGCATCGAAGACAACAGAAGCGGGAATGCCTGCTCGACATCTCCGCCGGTAAGCAACGCACGATGCTTCCAATAATCGTAATAAACATTATCCGACATTCCTGCATCACACATTTTCCGGAATACTGATTCCGATTCTTCCAGCCTGCCTGCTGACTGCAGTGAATAGGCATAAGCTCCGTATTGATTCGGATTCTCCAACTTGCCAGTCTTAGCATAAACACTTGACAGATAAGCCAGTGCCAAGGAATCATCCGGTTCCGGCGATGTGATTGACACCATCGCATAGTCTGCCATCACGCTTTCCCTCAAAGGAGAGACGATGGTTGAATCTGACAGGAGATCCTTATAATAAGCCTTCGCCTCATCCCAATTCTTGGTATTGGCAAGGTTCCGTGCCTTACGAAGCCTCAAATGGCTCACAACATCATTCCTGCCGCACGCTTTGAAGCATTCTATCGACTTATCGATACAATCTGTAGCCTCAGCATATTCCATCGTGGAGGTATACGTGTCGGCAAGCGCAGCATACAGCAAACCGCATTGGTAATCGTCGGTCGCCCGGCCGGCATATTCCTTTGCCTTCGTGAAAGACACGATCGCCTCACTGAAATCCTTTCCGTTCAGTTGCTCTATCCCGAGGTAGTAGTATGCTTTCAACTTCTGGTCAGCCGTACCATGCTTGCCAAAATAATCCACGGCAGGCATCACGACACGGGTATCCGTGGTGTCAATCCAGCATTTATCCAGAGCCATGGCATATAGCAATGAATATCTGGCCCTATCCCTCCTGGATCGTAAAGTAGTTGTATCAACGGACTTGATTGAAGCTAATACACTGTCGGGATACACGGAGATTGAAGATTCCATCTCTTTCAGGAGCTGATGAAGACCTTGTCTCTCACAAGATATCAGGCAAACTTGGATAATTATGATGAATGAAAGGACCTTTTTCATAGCGCCATTTTTCTTCCATTAAAGATAACTCTCTTTTTACTAAAACCCAAAATGAATACGATATGCAGGTTTTGGGCATATAAGAAAAAAAAACTAACTTGGTACCGGCAGATTCATCATCTGTCTTACCTTAGTCAGTATATTACGAATAAATGGTTGATATCAAGATAATCCGATGCTCGGTGCAGGATGTCGCGGGGAAGCTTGCGGCGTACGGGAGCATATTCATTGTATATGACAGGAATGTCAGGAGCGTGGTGCGGGCTCTCGGGGTCCCCGCCGCGGCTTCCTTGGAAATCGAGGCAACCGAGAGGAACAAAGTCCTCTCCACGGTGGAGGATATCTGCCGCTGGCTGATGAGGCACGATGCCGGCAGGGATGCGTTCCTGCTCGGAGTCGGAGGAGGTGTCACGACAGACATCGCAGGCTTCGCGGCATCTATCTACAAGCGCGGGATCCGTTTCGGCTTCGTCCCTACCACCCTCCTTGCCCAGGTCGATGCTGCCATCGGCGGAAAGGACGGAGTCAATCTCGATTCCTACAAGAATATGATCGGGGCGATACGGCAGCCGGAAATGACATTCATCTGTCCGGAGGTCCTGGAAACCCTCCCGGCCGGACATCTTGCTGCCGGAGGTGCCGAACTGCTGAAGACTTTCATCATCGACGATTCCGGAAGTTGGTACGACAGGGCGGTGGAGAGCCTGGAGAAGCACGGAGACCTGACGGAATTCATCGGAGCCGCCGCAGGGATAAAGGCCGGAATAGCCGGCCGGGACCCTTACGAACGAGGCGAAAGGAGGCTGCTGAACCTGGGACATACCTTCGCCCACGCGATAGAGAAACTATCTGAAGAGAGCATACCTCACGGGCAGGCGGTCGCTATGGGAATAATCCTGGCCGCCAAACTTGCAGAAAAGAAAGGAATAGCAAAAACCGGCCTCGCAGAAACGCTGGAGGCCGATTTCAAA
>JAEEGK010026087.1_pt1 | contig 11928 bp, 12 predicted proteins | sample 8958771 | NCBI WGS metagenome assembly JAEEGK01 (sample SAMN16246547, study PRJNA631951) | gut metagenome | biome: gut microbiome; feature: rumen; material: SC-attached | host: Bos | place: Iran: Karaj | collected 2018-10 | reverse complement strand
GTGAAGGCATCGGCATCATGCGGAACGAATCAAGGGACTGGTTCTTTCGAGCCGAACTACGTGTCCTTATCCGTCCATGTCCTGAACGTCTCGGGGACAGGAGCCGCGCCCGGAACGGCGGCGCTGAAGGGCGTAATCGAGGCCCCTGGCGAGCCTGAGCTCCTCCTGGGTGTTGACGTTCACCGACAGGTCTATACGATCGGTCTTGAACAGGCACTCCTCGAGGTAGTCCCCCCTCAAGGTCCCCATCCGATTCATGATGCATATCCCCGACAGGACCCAGTTCCTGCCGCCGTCCTCGCGGGTATAGGACGGCTTTATCCCTATGCTGCGGACGGTCTCCTCGTCCACCACGGCTATCGCCGACTCCATCTCCCCTGGAACGAAGAACTCCGCGAACAGGTCTATGACGTCCGTGGTTAGGAGCGGAAGGTCTGAGGGGCACGTGAGGACGTATTCGCCGGACATGACCTCGAAGGCCGTGTGAAGATCGTCCATGAAGCTCTCGCCGGACGTGCGCACGGTCTCGACGCCCATTCCCTTCAGATAGTCCTCCGTGGTGAGCGTGTTGTCGCTTACCGAGACGAGGACGCGGGAGATGTGGCGGGAGGCCTCCAGGGCCTTGACGACCCTCATCACCGTCGGAATCCCGCCTACCGGCTGCATCGGCTTCTCTATGCCGCATGCGCCCATGCGTGAGCCCTTTCCTCCGGCGTTGACGAGAGCCTCCATCGGATCACCAGCGTCAGGACGAGGCCTATGACGAAGGCCACGACGGGCCTGCAGACCTCGTTGGTAGCTCCCAGTATGTCGCCGTTCACCATTCCGAACACGCGGTTGGCGTTGCGGGCCATGACGTATCCCACGAGCGCGGACGCCGCGATTCCCGCGACTATCGCCGACACGGCGGGCACGAGAATCGATTCCAAAGGCGATCCAGTGAAATGACAGTAGAACAAGGACGAGAATGCGAACAGGGCCAGACCGCAGACGACGGAGGCCGCGACGCCCTTTGCTGCGGAAAGAGGAGTGGTCTTGGACACCTGGCGCCCCGCCATGCCGTTGCCTGCGATCCCGAAGGAAGCAGCGAACACCATGGCGTTCTTCACGAAGACCTCCGTCAAGGGAGCGATCAGGATCAGAAGCAGCACGCCCCAAGTGGAATAGACGGCGAACGAGGTCAGGACGACGGCGAGGGCTACGCCTATGCCCCCTGCCCCGACCAGGGTGTCCTTTAGGGCGCGGACGTGGTCCTCCCTCTTCCCGGAGACTATCATCCCGTCCCCGAAGTCGGTCAGGCCGTCGAAATGGATGAACTTGCTTCCCACGTAGACTATGAGCATGCAAGCGGCAGCCGCAAGCAGGGAGGTCGGGATGTCCAAAGCCTCTCCAGAATAGACGAGCAGGGCCAGCACCAATGCCAGAGGCACGCCGAACAGGATGCCTACGGCCGGAACCAGGTGGAACCTGGTCTCCATCGAGTCCATCTCCCTCTGGGTTATGTCCAGGTGCCATAGCGTGAAGAACGACACCATACCCTTGAGGGCGGACAGGGCGCTGGTATCCTTGCCGCTCATTTGCGGGGCCTCCCCGCGGCCTCCGCGATGGCGGTCACGACTCCCTGGACGGTCCCGTGTCCGAACTCGGGGGTTATGCCGGCCAGCTGGTCGCACACGTCTGACAACATAGGCACCACGGCCGGATTCCCGTCGTCGATCAGCGAATCCGCGCGGTCGGATATGAATGCAATCAAGTCGAGGAAGGCCTTCATGCGCTCCCCTTCGAGATAGCGCGCCAATGCGGCCTTGTACTCATTCTCGTCCATCGGGGATCCGGACAGGGTCCACATGGTCGCCGCATCGTATCCCAGCTTCTCCAAGAGCTTCATGGGCTCCTCGGGGACCGGCCTCTCCAGCCTGACGCTGAGCGCGTACCCTACTGCGGCCCTAACCGCCCTGGCCGCCGCTATCCCCAGGCTGGACCCGGTACCGGCGTACTCGGCCTTGTCCCCATGCTTGGGGCAGATCACGGCCATGGAGTCCGAGGTCGTCCCCGTCTCCTTGAATCCCCTGTCGGCCATGGCGGCGGACTTGCCCTCCACCAGCGGCATGAACAGGTTCACCTTGGCCGCATCCGTCAGGGGGACGTCGGAGACCACGGCTATGTTGATGGTTCCCGCCATCATCCTGGCGGCGCGCGCCAGGGAGACCAGATGGCGAGACCCCCAGTCCTCCAGGACGTCTCCCGCCACCACGTGGTTGCTGAGGCCGGCGGTCGCGATGGCTGCCGCCGAGGACCCGTCGTAGTCCCTCTCCTGCACGTTGAACACGTAGCCAACCTCGGCCGCGGTCATCATCCCCACGGAATTCGCCGGAAGCCCCAGCGCATCCCTCACGGAACAGGCGTGGGCGATCGGATCCGAATGGGAGTAGTCGTGCGGCACCTGCATTATGAAAAGCGCATCGGTCTCGGAGCTCCCTCCGTTCACCACAGCGGAGCTGAGGACCTCCATGGTCTCCTTGAACTTGACGACGCCCACCTTTAGGCCGTCGTGCTCGGCTATGCGGCATGACTCTATGTATTTCAGAATAGCGCCTCCCATAAGACGTTGACGTACCCTTCCGCGAAGAGTTGGACGTGGATGCCTATGAACGCATATAATAGGAACGAGACCGTCAGGACGAACAGGACCGACGTCGTCTCCACCAGCCTGCAGCAACGGCGTATGTCGTCGGTGCCGGGCATGGGGCCGGTCCCCATGACGTACACGCCCTTCTTCTCCATACTTATCCCCAGGACGGCCGCGACCGCGGTCATGGGCCAGCCGCTGTTGGGGCTGGGCGTCTTCCCGTGCTCCGCCTTGGCGGCAGGCACCGCCGCCCTCCAATCCATCCTCAGGATGAACCCGGCCAGCGCCACGAAGTAAGGGGAGATCCTGGAGGTCACGTATCCCAGGACGTCGTCGAACCTCGCCGGGAAGCGCCCGAGCCTGGCATATTTGTCATTCAAGTAGCCCCACATGGCGTCCATCAGGTTGGCGCAGCGGAACATCACCGCCCCCGGGATCCCCAGCAGCCCGAAGCATGCGGTGGGCGAGATCACGCTGTCCACCAGATTCTCGGATACGGTCTCGCAGCAGGACGAGGCTATGTGCTCGGCGTCCATCCCCTTGGTGTTCCTGCTGACTATCATCTGCACCTTCTCGGCGGCGGCCTCGACCCTTCCGGCGTCCAGGTCCTCGGCGATGGGACGGCAGTGGCTCCTGAAAGAGAACACCGCGAACGTCACCTTGAACACGAAGGCGGTCGCCACGATCCAGGCGGCCTCGCCCCACTCCGGCGACGTCAGAGTCGACAGGGCGAAGCGGGCCAGCGTGGTCAGCGCCAGTCCGACGAAGGAGAAGAGCAGGAAGACCAGAAGATACGACAGGAAGCCTATGGCCGTGGCCGAGAAGGACGCGCGGTTCCTCACATGCCTGTCTATGCAGCCGAGGAGGTTCCCCATCCATCTGAGGGGATGCACCGAATTCGGAAGCTCGCCTATGTAGCGGTCTATCAGCAGGGCGAGGACGATAATCAGGAACGCGTCTATCCACAGCGGCATGCGATCATCCGTTTATTACGGAATCCGCGGCGGCTATGAAGCGGCAGTTCCTCTCGCGGTCCTTCACGCTGAACCTCACGTAGTCTTCGAACCTCTCTCCGAACGAGGCGCAATCGCGGACCATTACCCCCTTGCGGAGCATCCGGCGCTTGAACTCCTCCCCGTTCATTCCGAGGGGGGCCACCGAGCAGAAATAAAAGAACGAGTCGGACACGGGCCCGACGGGGAATTCGATCTCCTTGAGGGACCCGTTCATGACCTCGGACTCCTCGGCCATAGCCGATGCGGCGTCGTCGACGTAGTCCAGCCTGTCGCGGATCAGCACGTTCGCCACCGTCTGCTCTATCTGGCCGACGTTCCAGGTCATCCGGACCTTCTCCATCTCGGATATCAGGTCGGGATTCGCGAATCCGAACCCTATCCTTATCCCGGGTATGGCGAACGATTTCGTCAGGGACGACGCCACTATGAGGTTGGAGAACCTGTCTACCATCCCCGAAAGGGTGTTGTCCACGTATCCCGGGACGAGCTCCAGAAGGGTCTCGTCGAGGAAGACCAGGGTGCCGGTCTCCTCGCAGGCCCTGACGATGGACACGACCTTGTCCCTGGGCTCTATCCTTCCGGTGGGGTTGTTGGGGTTGCAGATGTACAGCGCCTTGGCGCCCTGGGCCTTCTCGATGAGGGCATCGGCGTCGATCCTGAAATCATCCTCGGGATAGAGGTCGTTCCATTCTATCGAGGCCCCCACGATCCTGCACTGCTGGGCGTACTCCGCGAAGGAAGGCCTGTTGAGAACCACCCTGTCCCCTCTGCGGAAGAAGGTGTTGGGCACGTTCCTGATTATGTCCGAGGACCCTGCGCCCACGGTTATGCAGTCGACGTCGACGTCGAACGCCTTCGAGACGGTCTCCTTGAGCTCCGAGCACGAATCGTCGGGATAATGGCCGATGCCGTCGACCGCCGACGCGATGATCTCTGCGAGGTCCGAAGGAGGCCCGAACGGATTCAGGTTGTGGCTGTAGTCCTCCACGTCCTCCAGCCTCCAAGCCTGTCCGCCGTGGACGGTCTTCGGAAGCCCTGAGAGCTCCTCCCTGGGCAGAATGCGACCCCTCATCGCCTCGGTCAATCACGCCTATCTATTTATCTTGATTCCCGAAATCGGGGATGACGCTCGGTGACACCGTCCGGGTTTTCCATGGCTCCTCCTCCCAATCTTTAATAGGGTGCCTCCCGATTCAAGGGAGAAGACCGGAGTGGTCGTATCCGCAAGGGTGGAACATATGGATGGTTGCGATTATTATGCGGAAAGGGCGGAGGACTGCAGGAGGGTGTCCGCCATATCCCCCGAGCTCTACGACGTGTACGACGTCAAAAAAGGCCTCAGAGACAAGGACGGCAACGGCGTGAAGGCCGGGATCACCAAGATCTCCAAGGTGGTCGGAGTCGAGAAGACCGACAAGGGCCTGGTCCCGTGCGAGGGACGCCTGTCCTACAGGGGATACGACATCCGCGACCTCATATCCCGCCATTCCGGAGACGGGCCCAGATTCGAGGAGGCCGCCTACCTCCTGCTGTTCGGGAAGCTTCCGTCCCGGGAGGAGACCGAGACCTTCCGCTCCATGCTCATGAAGAACATGGACCTGCCCGGCGTCTTCGTCAAGGACGTGATCTTCAGGGAATACGGGCACGACATAATGAACACCATGGCCAGAGGCGTGCTAGGCCTCTCCGGATACGACGACAGGGCCATGGACTGCTCCCTGGAGAACGTGGTGAGGCAATGCATGGCGATAATCGGCAGGCTCCCGATGCTCGCCGTATACGGATACCACTCCCACAACCACTACGACAACAACGGACACCTCATCATACTCCGCCCCGACCCCGACCTCGGGATGGCGGAGAACATCATGGCCATGCTCCGGCCGGACGGGAAGTACACGAGGCTCGAGGCGGAGGTCCTCGACATCGCCCTGACCCTCCACATGGAGCACGGAGGGGGCAACAACTCGGCCTTCACCGCCAGGGTGGTCTCCTCGTCCGGCTCCGACACGTACTCGGTGATAACCGCCGCGCTGCTCTCGCTTAAGGGACCGAAGCACGGAGGGGCGAACGTTAAGGTCATGGAGATGGCCGACGACATCAAGGCCCACGTCCCGGACACCGACGACAAGGAGGCCCTCGCCGCCTATCTGACGAAGATCGTGGACAAGGAGGCGTTCGACCGCCAGGGGCTGGTCTACGGGATGGGGCATGCCGTCTACACGCTGTCCGATCCGAGGGCGGTCATACTGAGGTCTTACGCTGGGAAGCTCGCCAAGGAAAAGGGAAGGGAGAAGGACATGAGACTCTTCGAGGCGATCGAGGAGCTGTCCCCGGACATCATCCGCTCCCGCAGGCCGCACGCCACCAGCGTGTGCGCCAACGTAGACCTCTACAGCGGATTCCTTTACGACATGCTGGGGATACCCTCCGAGCTCTTCACCCCGATGTTCGCGGTGGCCCGCGCGGTAGGATGGAGCGCCCACAGGATAGAGGAGCTCATCACGTCCGGGAAGATCATACGCCCCAAGTACGTCAGCATAGCCGAGGACAGGGAGTTCATGTCGGCCTACCCCGGAGACGGCTCCGACATCGGCGGCGACGGAGGACAGGGGAACTGGAGCCGACGCGGGCTCAATCGAACCCCATTATCCCGCGATAAATCTCATGGACCTTGTCCGAGAGGTCCTTGCATGTGACCTTCCCGGCGGATTCCACGATGGCGCCCACCGAGGCGCCTCCGCATCCGACACCCTCCTTGATAAAGCCCCACTCGTAAGCCTGGAGGCCTTCGTACGGGCTGTCCGAGTAGTCCACGTTCACGTACACTATGGGGACCTTGTCGGATATGCAGTCCATTATGCGCTTCATGCTGGAGTTGGGGTCGTTCATCAGCCATCTGGTGGTCCCCTGGAAGATGTTGCCCACGGCCTCCGGATGGATCCTCACGACGGCCGCGATTATCGCCGCCATCTGCGTTCCGCCCCCGATGATGACCGGAACCTTTCTAGCAGCGCCCGCCACTATGCCGACGTTCGCAGGCATCATGGGGTCGCCGACGCACTAGATCGCCTTCAGAGGGTCGTCGGCTAGGTCTCCGGGCGTTATCCCGGCGGCCTCGAGGGCCTCCGCCACCAGGCGGCTCTTGAGCTCCTTGGGGTTCTTGGGGGAGCTGCTGCTCACGAGGTTCTCCTTGAGCACGCCCATGGCCATCATCACGGCCAGCGCCGTCGTGGTCCCTCCGGCGCAGCTCTCGCTGACGATGACGAAGTCGTAGGCCCTGGCCAGCATCTCTCCCAGCATGAGGCCCTTCTCGTAGCTCTCCTTGACGTTCTTGACGGAGTTCCCGCAGGTTATCTTCTCCCCGCACTCCCCTCCCATGTCGAAGTACGGGACGTACGGGTCTATCTTGCAGCCGCCGTTGACGATGTAGTAAGGCATGTTGGAGAGGCTCAGAGCGGCCTTGGTCAGCGTGGCCGGGGTGGGGATGCCTCCGGGGTTGATCGGTATCCCCTTCATGCACGTCGTCTTCCCGCTGATCAATATCTCCGCATCCGCGGCGGGAGTGAACATCGTGAGCTCGGGGGTGTCTCCTGCGTCCGAGACGCCGGGTATCGTCGACGTGAGGGTGTTGGCCACCGTGCAGGTGAAGACCCCTCTCTTTCCCCAAATCCTGCCGAGGATGTCCTCCGCGATCCCTCTGTCCCCGTAAACTCCGAGCGAGGGCGGAATCTGTATGCCAGTCATCTGAATCACCTATGCTCCATCAAGGTCTCCACGATGCGGTCCAGCGGGACGGACGCGCCGTCGGGAAGGCCGGTGTCTATGCTCGTCCATAGCGGGACGTCCGTCAAAATATGTTCGCCTGTGACGCAGGAGGTGCCGTGGTCCACGAAGTACACGATGTTCTCGACGTCCGAGAAGTACTCCTCCATCAGACTGTCGGTGTGCTCGAGGACCCACTTCTTCTTGAACGGGTCCTTCATGTGGCTGTACTCGTCCACCTCGTCCACATGGAGGAAGACGTCCCCATGCCTCAAGGCGTCCCTGGCGACCGGGAACCTCTCGTCCAGGTCGTCCACGAGCCTTATCTCGCTGCCCATGGTGGCGCATATTCCCAGCGAAGTGGGGCTGTTGGACACCGCGGTCATCCTCCCCAACCCCTTTACGGGGCCGAACCGGCGGCCCAGCCTTCCGCATCCCCATGGATAGTCGGTGGTGCCTTCGAGGTCCTCCGCCACCGACATCACCAGCTTGCCGAGGTCCCCTGGGACCTCCTTGAACGGGGCGTCCACCGGCGGAGCCGGAAGCTCGGGGATCTCGTCGCAGTCCATCGTGAGGACCGCCCTGCCGCCTATGAAGAACCTTATCTCCGGATCGTAGGGCTCCACGAGGTCCAGATGGGACCTGACCGTGGGGACCAGCCTGTCCCTGTTCTTCGCGGTTCCGTAAGACCAGCGTATCATGCCGTCGGAGATGACCGCAGGGCTGAGCCTGTACGCGGTCCTGCCGGGATCGGCCATGGACAGCCCCAGGCCCATCGCCTCCAGCGCCGCCCTCGAGGAATCCGGAGGGTGGCCGGTGAAGAACTCGTTGAGGAACAGGTGCGTGTATCCGCGCCCGGAGGTGTTCAGGCGATGGCACGCCTTCCTTTTCAGGAACGGCATGTCGGCGACCTCATAGGGCTTCCTTCCCCCCATGAGGGGGTTGGGATGGTCCTCCAGGCCGTCCAGAAGGACGAAGAGCGTGTTGGTCATTGGATTCTCCTCAAGGCTATAGCGGCCTGGCCGACCGAAATGCCGCCGTCCCCGTTGGGGACGTTTTCATGCCGGACAGGAACAAAGCCATACGATTTAACCGTATCCACGAACATGGATTCTATCGCCGAATTATAGGAAACGCCGCCGGTCATGCCGACCGGGGAGCCGTCCGAGGCGCCGCACGCCGCCGCGACGAGCTCGTCCATGACGTTCTTGACTATCGAATACGCGACATCGGCCTTGTCCTCCCTCCCTCTGATTCCGCTGAAGAGATGGGCCGTCCTGACGACTCCCCCGACCGTCTCGGTCTCGAACCCTTCTATCATCTTCCCGCGCCTGAGCAGCGGCTCCAGCCTCATCGCCGGCTCCCCGTCGTAGGTGCGCTCCGAGCATACACCCAAATAGAACGACAAGGCGTCCAACAGCCTGCCCATGGACGTCGTCTTGACGCTTCTCCCCATGAGCTTGGAGAGGACTGCCGCATCCCTGTCCGGGAAGTCGTGGTTCGGATCGCCGTTCATCGAATCTATGGCGAATCCCAGGCGCCTCAGATCGTACAGGGCGCGCTCGGACCCCAGCAGTGGGATCGGCTCGAGATGCGCGACCCTCCTGTAGCCGGAGAAGTCTGCTGAGAGGACCTCCCCGCCCCATGCGGAGCCGTCGTCCCCGTGGCCGGTGCCGTCCAGGGTCAGCGCGACGCAGGATTCCAGGCCCTTGTCCGCCATGAGGGAGGCCGCATGCGCCCAATGATGCTGGACCTCCACCACCTCTGCCCCATGCTCCTCCGCAAGGACCTTGGCGAGCCTGCGGTTGGAATAGCCCGGATGGAGGTCGATGGCGATCGCCTGCGGGAAGCAACCGACCATCCCGGCCTGGGTCCTGACGGCCTCCTCCAGATAGTCGGGCACCCCCACGCCTTCGCCGTTGCCGATGTGCTGAGTGGGCCATATCCTTCCGCCGGACGCGACCGATCCGGTCAGGTTCTCCTGCGCCCCCAAGGCGAGCGCGTCCCCGTCCATCCCGATCTCCAGGGAATAAGGGACATGGCCCCTGGACCGCCTGATGAAGCGGGTCCCGTCCCCGTGAAGCCTGAGAACCGAGTCGTCGGCGCGGTTGACTATGGGCTGGTCGTGGAGGAGGAACGCGTCGGCGTCCAGCTCGCGTATGCGGACGTCGTCCACGATCATCGGCTCCCCGGGGACGTTGGCCGACGTCATCACCAGGGCGTCATGGCGCAGCCTGGAGAACAGGATGTGGTGCATACCCGTGTAGGGCAGGAAGAGGCCGACGTTGTCCAGCCCCGGCGAGAGCAGCTCCGTCTCCTCGGAGGGGATCTTCTCTACCAGCACTATCGGCCTGTGGACCGAGGCCAGCTCCCTCTCTTCGGCGGCGGTGGGGCGCGCGTATCTTTTGACGGCGTCGAGATCCTTGACCATCGCGGCGAACGGCTTGCGCCGACGGCCGTACCACGCGCGCATCCTCTCCAGGACGTCCAGATTGCAGCATATGTGCATCCCTCCCCATCCCTTCACCACGGCGATCGCCCCCTCGTCCAGCATCTCCGCCAGCCTTCCTATAGGGTCCTCGCGGATCGTCGTCCCGTCCCTGAGCTCCAGCCTGTAGGAGGGGCCGCAGGAAGGGCAACAGACCGTCTGGTGGTGGAACCTCCTGTCGGAAGGGTCGGAGTACTCGCGCCCGCACTCCGGACAGACGGGGAAGACGTCCATGGAGGTCAGCCTGCGGTCGTACGGCATCCCCCTGAGCAAGGTGAAGCGCGGGCCGCAGTCGGTGCAGGTGGTGAACGGATAGCCGGAGCGCCTCCCGCTTCCGAAGATCTCCTCCAGACACTTGGGGCACACGGCGCTGTCCGCGGGGATGGAGGCGCCGCGGCCTCCCTCCTCGGAGCGGCGGATGGAGAACCCTAGGCCGCCCGAATACTCGACGTCCTCCACGTCCACGGATGAGACCGACGCCAGCGGGGGCAGGGAGGACATGACCTCATCTAGCAGCTCTTTCCCGCGATCTACGTCCATGACCACGTCCGAGCCGTCGTTCCACACGGATCCGGAGACGCCGCGGCGCAGGGCGGCGCGATAAACCGCCGGCCTGAACCCGACTCCTTGGACGGTGCCCCTGATCGTGATCCTCATGCTCGGGTGATGCTCTCGACGTATTATTAACATCGATGCGACAGAACCATCATCTATCGACGAACTCATCCATGCGTCATGTCCGACGAATCCGTCCGGGAGTCAAAAGCGGCCGTGGTGAGATGGTTCGAAAGGCATCCTGACGACGAATACTCCGAGCTGTTCTTCGGACTGGTAGAGAAAGGATGGGCCGTCCCAGAATCCGATGCGGACGCGGAGCTCTAGTACAGGAGATGCTCCGGAATGGGGTTCGAGGATGCCGACCTCATCCTAGGCCTGATGCTGGCGTACGGGATGGGAATCCCCGAATCCCACGAGGAGGCCGCCTCCCACTATCTGAGGGCTGCCGGAAAGGGAAGGGCGCTGGCGTGCAGGGAGCTTGGAACCATGTATTCCAAGGGCAAGGGGGTGCCCCAATCCCCCGCGGAATCGCTCAGATGGTACCGCGAAGGAGCCGAGGCCGGAGACGTGGACTCCCAGATGTTCCTCGGCAACGCCTACGAGGAGGGCAAGGGGGTCCCCGTGTCCTACGAGGACGCCCTCCATTGGTACAGGAAGGCGTCGGACGGCGGAAGCGGATGGTGCAAAGGCGAGATCGGATACATGTACGAGCACGGGCTGGGCGTGGAGCAGTCGTACGAGGAGGCGTTCAAATGGTACGTGGACGGGGCCAGGGCGGGAAGCGCATGGTCCCAGTTCAAGGCCGGATACGCGTTGGAGAAGGGCAAGGGGGCGCCCGTTTCGCTCACGGAGGCCGCGGGATGGTACCACAAGGCGGCCAGCCAAGGGGATGCCGGGGCGCAATGCAGCCTAGGCATGATGTACCAAAAAGGGTCCGGCGTCCCCAAGTACCATCCGGAGGCCGTCAGGCTTTACCGCATGGCCGCGGACCAGGGGAGCCCTTGGGGCCAGAGATTGCTGGCGGACATGTACGAGCACGGGCTGGGCGTGGAGCAGTCGTACGAGGAGGCGTTCAATCTTTACATGATGTCAGCGGAGAAAGGCGACAAATGGGCCGGATTCAAGCTCGGGACCTTCTTCGAAGAAGGGAAAGGGACGTCACAATCGTACGGGGAGGCCGCCAAGTGGTATATCGCATCGGCGGAGAAGGGCGTCGTCTCCGCCCAGCGCAGCATTGGACGCCTCTACGAGAGGGGGCTGGGCGTGTAGCAGTCGTACGGGGAGGCCGCCAAGTGGTATCTGAAGGCGTCGGAGCAGGGAGACCCTTGGTGCATGGCGGAGCTAGCACACCTCTACGAGAAAGGGGACGGCGTCGAAAAATCCCTGTCCGAGGCGGCGGAATGGTACAGGAAGGCCGCGGACAAGGACAACGGATGGGCGCAATCCCGCCTCGCAGACATGTACTACTTCGG
>JAEEGK010026086.1_pt1 | contig 11929 bp, 8 predicted proteins | sample 8958771 | NCBI WGS metagenome assembly JAEEGK01 (sample SAMN16246547, study PRJNA631951) | gut metagenome | biome: gut microbiome; feature: rumen; material: SC-attached | host: Bos | place: Iran: Karaj | collected 2018-10 | reverse complement strand
TTGGAAGTTATGTATTATTTAAAGTTTTATTTTAATTTTTATTTTATATTTATTTTATATTATAAATTTTTAAATAAGAATGGTATTTAATTTTAAATATTATAAAAATTAAATTATAATATTAAAAAAATAATGATTGTTTTTCAATAATGTAATATTCTTCTCTTTTGATTAAATACTTTTTTTCCTTATATATAAATTTCAGTTTGATTTTCTCTATTCAACAAAATTTAAACAATCATGAACATTTCAAAATTATAGTTTCATTTTGAGATTTGATTTATTTATTAATCATATAATTGCCATTTGAAATAAATAAAAATTTTTCATGAAAATTATTTGAGTTAATATGTTGATTCATAGTTTTTTTTATAATTTTTTCATATAAATAATAGTTATTATTTATATTATTTAATTTATATTTAAATTGATGTTTAAATATCTCTCATGCATCACAAATATAAAATCATTAATTTATTGTTGATTGTCCAAATCTTGATAAAGAGAAAGAGGATGTGGATTTGTTCTAGAATTTCTATTAATATTATTATCATTATTAGTATTATTTTGATTGTTGATATTAATATTATTTTCTTGTGAATCAAATTTATTAATTTGAATATTATTTAAATTTTCATTTCTTTGATTTTCATTATTATCATTTATATTATTACTATTATTATTATTCATATTATTTTGATTATTATTCATAATCTGAAGAATATTATTATTATTATTACTACTATTATTATTATTATTATTATTATTATTATTATTATTATTATTATTATTATTATTATTATTATTATTATTATTATTATTATTATTATTATTATTATTATTATTATTATTATCCATTATTATTATTATTATTATTATTATTATTATTATTATTATTATTATTATTATTATTATTACTACTATTATTACTATTATTAAAACTTTCGTTTATATTAGGATTATTATTTATTTCTTGATTTTTATCTGTTTCTCCAAAATTAAATAATTCCTTTCTGCACTCAGGACAAGAATTATTAACTTTGACAGAATCTGAAGGAAGAAACCATTTTTTAATACATTCATAATGAAAAATATGAAAACACTTTATTTCAATAACTTCATCATCATCTTCAAAATTTTCAAAACAAATAACACAATTAATTCTATTATTTTTATCAATCACATTTTTATATTGAATCCCTTTAATTTCATTAAATTTCTTTTCAGCATTTTTTCTTTTTTCTTGAATTAATCTTTTTTGTTCTTCTTGTCTATTAACTGGATAAAAAGCAATAAATATTTTCTTTGAAAAAAAAACATAAAAAATGATTCCAAAAACCAATAAAATAAAAAGAGAAAATAGAAATCCAAATAAAAGACCTTTTGGGTCTATATCATAATAATTATATGAAATAGTAATTTTAAAAGGCATTTCATTATAAGCACCTTTCGAATGATAAATGATATAAATTTCTTCTTGATCTTTTATTGTATAAATTGCTGTCTTTTTATTTACATTTATAATTTCTTTAGTCTTATTTAATATTAAAATAGGTTGAGGATATAATTGTTTATTTAAATGAGTTTTAACATAAAATCTCTTATTTTTCGAATTTAAAATATTATATCTACAATATATATTATTATTCCCATAAACTTGTTCATTTAAAGGTAAACTAATTTCAATTTTTTTTTTTTGTAACATAAAATCAGTATTACCACAAAATTGATAAATAAAATATAAAGTATTAGAAAAATCATAACAAGATGATAAATCTGATAATTTATAAGTAGAAGACTTTAATGAATTACTATTACATCCATTTTCATTCCATATACATAAATTGTTTGATTCTGATTTACAATTAAAACAATCTAAATATGATGAACATGTTATTGATAATATTTTAATTAATAAATTTTGAATTATGTAAAATTGAAATATTTTCATTTTTCAATTTGTTTTTTTTTATAGATAATAATTTACTTTTATTTGAAATTAAGTTATTAATGACGTATTTGTTTATATAAAATAAAATAAATATTTTTTATTTTTAATTATTTAAAGAAAATAATAATATATAAATTAACTTTTTTAAAAAATAATACAATCTTCTTTAATCTGTCCTACTTTTTTATTAATATCTTCAACATTTTTTTTTATATCAATTTTATTAAAAATATCATTAATAAACTCAAAATTAAAATCAAAATTAAATTTACTTCCTAATTTTTTTCCTTCTTCAATTAATTTATTCATAATTCTTTCTCTATGTCCTAATTTTTTAATTCCAATTTCATTTTCTAAAATATCATTATTAATAGGTTGTTTAGAAATCATTTGAAAAACTAATAATTCTTTACTATAATAACCACTATTAATAAAATTTAATAAATATTCTTCTAATTTAATTTCTTTTAACCAATCATTTAATTTAATAATATTTACATCATTTTTATAATTATTTAAATTCCTACAATTATAATAAACTTCTTTTGGAATTTTAAAATTAAAATTATTTGCTTCTTCTTGAATTTTAATTAATATTTTTGCTCTATCACCAGGTAATTTAATTCCACATTTTTTTAAATTATCATCTGAAATTCCTATTCCATTTTTAGTTTGTTCAATTAATAATTTAACATCATCAAAACCAATATCATCTAAATTATCAAAATATTTTTCCATTTCTATTGTTTGAAGAAATTTATATAATGGATTATCATCATGTAATTCTAAATCATTTATTTTTTTTGGAGCTATTTTAACTGGTTGATTAAAGTTTAAACTTAATGAATTTTTCTTTCTTTCTGTTCCTGATGTTGGAGATATATTTATATTTGTGTTTGGATGACTTTGAGATATTGAAGTAAAATCTATATCTGATGTCTTTATTGTTTTATTTGAACGAATTGTTTTATAATCTTCATCGTCTTTTTCTATTTTAAATGCATCTTCTTCTTCATTATCATTTAAAGGATTATAATTTTCATCATATTTATCTTCATTTTTTTCTTCTTTTTTTTCATTTATTTCTTTTGATTCATCTATTTTTATATTTGTTTCATCATCATCAGAAATATCAAAATCAATATCTATATTTGTAGACCTTTTTTTAATTATATTACTTGAATTATTGTAATTTTCATTATCATTATCATTATCATTATAATTATCATTATCATTATAATCATTATAATCATTATAATCATTATAATTATCATTTGATTCTGTTATTTCTTTTACTATATCTTTATTTTCCTTTTTAGGTAAATCTACACTTAATTCGAAAAAATCATCTGAAAATGTATCTTTTACTTTACTTTCTCTTTCTTCATCATTAATTTCATTTTCATTTGTTTCATTTATTATTTCATTATTATTATCATTATTATTTTTTAATGGATTTTGAAATTTTTCTTTTTCTTTTTTTGGTATAACTAAACTTAAACCTGTATTAACATAATCATCATCATCATAAGTATTAATTTTTTTATTTGGTTTGTCTAAAGAAACATTTGTATTACTATTATTTTCATTTTTATTATTTGAAATCTCTTGTTTATCATTTTTTTCATTTAAATCTTCTGCAATTTCACCTTTATTATTCTTAATAGTACAATCAATATTATTATCAACTAATATTTTAATTATATTTTCATTATAATTAATATAAGCTAAATGAAGAGAAGTATTTCCATCATTATTTTTCATATTTACATTTATTCCTTTTTGAATTAATGGAATTATCATATTTTCTCTTTGGAAAATAACTGCAATTTCTAAATATGAATTTCCTTCAATATCTTTATAATTTAAATCTAAAATTGGAGAAGTTAAAAGTAATTTAAATACTTCAAATTTATTCCTTTTAATTGCATATGTCAAAAAAGTTTCTCCTTTAGAATCTTTTTGATTAATTAAAGAAGCATTGCTTATTAAAATATTATATAATGAAATTAAAGGTAAATCACTGCTTATTATTTGAGAAATATTTTGTAAATTAATTTGATTAGTGTTTGTATTTTTTTTTCTTGTAATATTCATTTTTTTAATAAAAATTTTTTTTACAAATATTTTTTTAAATGGGAATTTGTTGTGGAAATAATTATTTAGATCCTGAAATTGAAGAATGTCAAAGTATAAATGATTTAAAAATTTTATTAGAAGGAAGAGAAATCCCTTTAATAAAAGAAAAAGAAAATTATGACAATAATTTAAATAATAATATCATTGATGTAAATAGGAAATTAGATGAAGTAAACAATGTTTTAAGCCAATATCAAAGAATTATTGATTTATTAGTTAAGTATGAAAGAAAAATTAATGTAGTAAAAGTTAAAAAATTTATTTATAGTATTTGCAATTTTGCAAATGAAAAAGATTATGCTTCAATGAAGTATATTATTGATAAACTTGAAGAATATTGTATTTCACATTATTAAATAATATAAATTTGTTAATTTATTATATGATTTATTTAGTATTTATGGGATATTTATCAAAAATTTTTTATAGACAATATTTAATATATGCATTATATTCCTAAGTTATAAATTTATATATTTTTAATAAAATTATCAAAATAAAAGAAAATAGTCAAAAATGATTTTTTAATTTTAAATAATTATTCTATTTTTTATTTATATTTAATTTTATAATTAAATACATAAATAATCTTCTTTTATCATGAATAATTAATTGAATAAAAAATTATTTTTTGTTTTTTCTTAAGTAATAACTGATTTTTTGAATAAAGTCAAAAAGAAAAAAAAATAATTTGAGTATCAAATATTTAAAAAATCACCTTTTGAAATAATGTTAATTAAAAAAAATGTCTTATTATGAGATATCCCAACTAAAATAAATAATAAATAATAAATTTATTACAAATAAAAATTAATGGATAAGATTAAAAACACAAAAGAGAAATTTTATCTATTTAAGAAACATTTTAGAAATGAAATATTCGAAGATTTAATTAAATCTACAAATAAATCATTGATAAAATTATATAAAAAAAAGAAAGAAGAAGAAAAAAAAGAAGAAACAATTGTAAAACAAAATGATAATTTATTTTTAATTTCTTCTTCTATAAATCAACAAAAACCAAATTTTACAAATTTAATTTCTCAAAATAAATATTCTGAAATTAAAAAAATTGAAAATAATAGTTTAAAAGATATTAATGAATTAAAAAATAATTTAATTTTTAATAATAATAAGGTAATTCCTATAAAAAAAAATGAGGAAAATTCAAATAATAAATACAATTATGTTTATGACAATAAACAAAACTTTTTAATTGCAAATGATAATTCAAATAAAAAAAATAATAATAATAAAGTTGAAATAAAAAAAAATAATGAGAATAATAATTTAATGCCTTATGATAGTGATTCTTCAAGTTCAATTATATTTCAAGATAAAATAAAAAAAAATGAAGAAAAAGATGAATTAGAAATTAATAATAAAGATTCTTTTAAAGATAATAATTCTGATATAATTGATGGAAATAATATATTTGATAAATCTTTAATGTTAGATTTTTCAAGTAAACATTCAAGTAATTCTAATAATAATTCTCCTATAAATTTAGATAAAAATAATGAAACAGTTAATTCTAATCAACATTCTTTTGATAATAATTTATCTGTTAATTCTAATCAAATAAATAAAACTTCTTTAAATAATGGAAATAAAGAAAAAAAGAATAATAAAAATGAAAAAAAAACAATATCAAAAGAAGAGAAAAAAATGAATAAAAAAACAAATAATAATAACAATCAACAAAAAATAAATATAACAAATAATAACAAAAATAATGATAATAATAATAAAAGAATAAAGACATCATATTCTCCAGTTTCAGAAATAAATATAGATAATGAAAATGCTATTTTAAATTTACCAATAAATAATAATAAATTTCAAATTCCTTTAGATTTGGAAGAAATAGATACTTCATCAAAAAAAGAAAAAGTAAAAGAAGCTTTAAATATAAATAATAATAATGAAGAACAAAAAGGAAATAATCAAAATTTAAAGAAGAGTCCTATAATAAACTCAAAAAAAGGATTTTCTAAAAAAGAAAATAAAAATGAACAAATAATAACAAATAATAAAAAAATTATTATTGATGATGAAGAAGATATTAATCAAAAAAAAGCCTTAAAAGAAAAAAAGAAAATAGAAGAAATAAAAAAAGAAAAACCAAAATTAAAAGATAATCCTTATGTATTCTTAAATGGAACTCAAATTAAATTAAAATTAGAAGATAATCAATTTTTATCTTTAAATGATAATAAAAGTCAAAGTACAGAAAATAATAATAATAAAAAAGAAGTTTCATTAGAAAAAAACATTAAGCCTTTAATTAAAAAATCGGATTTCAATAAAAATCTAAATTTTAATGAGCATAAATTATTAAATGTCAAAAATAAAATTATAGATAATAATAATATTAATCATAAAAAAATAAATAATGATAATAAAAGTAAATTTGTAGAAAAGGAAAAAGAAAAATTAAATTTTCCAAAAAAAGAAAGTTCAGCATGTTTATTAAGTCAATTAAATTCAATATTAAAAGAAATAAAAGAAAATTTAAAAAAAGATGATGAAAAAAAAAGAAATGTAAATATATCAAAAGTTTTAGAAGGTTTATTAAAAGATATTACAGATATGGAAAAATTAGAACAAAGTAAAAGAAGAAAACAGGTTTGTAAACAAGTTCCTAAATTAATTTCTATATTATTTAAAAATTTAGAAGAGCTAAAAAAATATGATTTTATTTTAAAAAATATAATTTCAATGTTAGAATGTGTTAAAGTGTTTTTTCATCAAATGAAATTAATTTATATTAAATTAGAAGGTAAAGTTCCAATTAAATTTTCTCAATTAAGAATTGTAATTAAATATATTTATTCTCTTTTTAAAATTAAAAGTTACAATACTAAAATATTAAAAGAATATATTAAAAAAGAAGACAAAAAAATATTTGAATTTGCAAAATGTTATAAAACTTATCAAAATTGTACTGATAAATTATATCATTTTTTAAAAAAAAATATTGAAGAAAAACACAAAAAAAAATATAAAAGTTTAGATTTAATTTTAGAAATGGATCCTTGTCAAATTTATTATACTAGTTGTTTTAAACAAGGAAGAAAATTGATTGATTTTATTTTCGAATATTTTGAACGTGAACGTTCTTCTATTGATGATAAAAAAAATAAATAAAAAGTTGGTTTATTGAATTATAAATTAAAAATTATATATTTAAAGTATTTTTATACATGATTGTATGAAAAAAATAAAAAAATGAAATATTCAATTTAATTAAAATATTGATTTAAAAAAATTTTTGTTTTTTTACATAAAAAATGAGTTTTATATTATAGTTTTATAATTTTTATTTAATAATATTTTAGTTTAATTTAATAAATATATTATGATTATATTATTTAATATTCTTAGATATAAAATTTAAAATATCTTCAAATAAAATTTACTTCCTTTGAATCCTTCAATTGATATAATATTAATTTTTCAACAAATTTATCTTTTAATTATTTATTATCATAAATTTTTCTTTTTCAAATGAAAAAAATATTTAAAAAAAAAAAGCATTAAAAAAAGTACAAAAAAAATTAAAAAAAATTTATTTATTATTATATAAATCAAAATATGGTTTTTCAACAGTTCCACTTAAAATTTTTTTACATTTTTCAGAAGTTGTAACATCAATAGGTTTTTTTCCTTGAGAATCACAAAGAAAAGAATTAGCTCCATAATTAATTAAAATTTCTAAACATTCATATTGATTAAATAAAGCAGCTAAATAAATAGGAGTTCTCATTTTTAAATCATATAAATTAATATAATTTCCGCTTTCACATAAAAACTTTAATAAATTAACATAACCTAACTTTGAAGCCCAATGAAAACCAGTTTGTTTGTTATAATCATATTGAAATAAATAATTTTTATTTTTTTTAATTGCTTCTTTCACTTCTTCTATTCTATTAAATTTTACTGAATCTATAAATTCTTCACTCTTTTGAAGTTCAAAAGGCTTTTTTGGAAAAGGATTTTCTTTTAAATATTCATCTATTTTTATATTATTTGATGATAAATATCTTATTGCATTTATTAAAATTCTTTTTCTCTTTTTTTTTACTATTTTTTTTTAAAACATTTATATTATTTTTTTTATTTTACTTTCGTTTTTTCTTTGTTCTTCTATTATTTGATTTTTTATTTCTTCTTCTCTTTTATTTTCTTCTTTTTCTTCACTAAAAAAAATTAATATTTATATATTTAATTTTACTTATTATTATTTTCGTTTATATTATAATTTGTTTCTGCAATACTTAAATCATTTTTATTTATTTTATTATTATTATCATTTAATTCATTTATATTATTATTATCATCATTTGTTTTTTCGTTTTCTTCTTTAATATTAAATTCTTTATTTATTTTATTTATTATTTCTTTATAATTTGGTAATTGCTTTTTATTATTTATTATTGCTGTTTTACATGCTTTTATTAAATAAGGATCATATATAATATTTTTATATGAATTTGAAATATAATTTCTACTTATAAATTTCTTTGTTTTTTTTATTTTTTTTTCTGAACGAAAATTATATGGTTTTATTATATTTTCTCCTATTTTAGAAAAAAATTTCTTTTGACTTTTTAATAGAGAATTATCATATTCTTTTGTACTTTCTGTTGATTGGTTATTTAAAATCTTATATCTATTTGATATTGATTTATTAACTTTAATTATATTTCTTGTATTTTTTGGTTTGTAAAAGTGAGTACTTTTTATTGATATATCTTCCATATTCGTTTAAATTTTTATTTTTATAACTAACAAACAAAAAATTAAATTAAATTAAAATATTAAATAAGTAAAATATTATAAAAGGATAAAATTCTTTATATTAATTTTTTACCAATTATTATAAAATAATTAAACATTAATATATTTTTTTAAATATTTTAATAAATCAATCATTAAAAAAAAATAATGAAAAAAGAGAAATTAAAAGATAATTATTTATTTAATATGTAAATATTAATTCTTAAAAATATTATATATTAATTAATTCAGATAAAAAGTTGTTTGAAATCTACAATATTTTAAAAAAGAGAAACATTGGAAAATATTATATAATACTTTTATTTTTTTGAATATTAATATATATTAAAAAATGTAATGCTATTTACTTGAAAATAATATTATAAATTAAAACTCATTTTTTTTTACAAAACTATTCTTTTTTTAAATCCTTTATATTTAAATTTAAAAAAACTTAAACTAATATTTCAACTAAAATAATTTTTCTATTTTGTAAAAAAATAAAAAAAAATAAAAAATTATTTAATGAAAAAAGTAAAATTTATAAATTAAATTTAAATAAACTAAAATGTAAATTATTATCAACAATATGAACATTATTATTATCATCAATTAACAAATAATTATCATCAATTTGAATAAAATTAGAATTTTTCGAAAAAATACATCCATAATTTTGATTATTCTTAATAATAATTTTAGAAATAATATTATTTTCGGTATCAAAAGACAAAAAATTATCAAAAAAAATATCTCCTTCATTTCTAATTCCTCCAAAAATAATAATAGAATATTTCCCTTTAAATTTAATATTAGAAATACAATGAATATTTAAATTAATATCATTTTCGTTTAATTTAAAAGAAATAAATTTCCAAGAATCCATTAAAGAAAAATTAATAAATTCAATATTATTATTATAAGTATTTAAAGGACAACAAAAACCAAAAAAAGAAAATAATTTATTATTAATTAAACAATAAGTTGAATTTGCTCTTTCAATATTTAAATCAGGATAAAAATTAATTGTTCCATTTTCAAAAGAAAAATATTCTACTTTTTTATTATATTTCCCTGATAAAACTATTATATTTTTTTTTTCTTCATCTAAAAGTAAAGAACCTGAATTATGAGAATTTTTAAATTGACAAATTTTTCTTATTGTATTATTTTCATTATTATAATAATAAAGAATATCAATATTTTTTCCTGTTAAAATAAATATTCCATTTAATGTGTTTAATATTATTGTTCCTTCATAATAAAAATTATTTATATAATCATCGTATATTTTTATTAATGGATTATTCTTTATTTTTATTAAAGAAAATTTCTTTGTTTTTATTTCAAACTTTATTATATTTAAATCTTTATCTATGTTAAATAAACATTTTTCTAAAGGATTTATTATAAAATTAAAAGTTTCATAATTTTTTAATTTTTGTTCTAAAATTGAACTTTGAATAAATAAATCATTTATTTCATTGTTTTTAAAATTATAACTATGAATTAAAGTATTATTATTATTAATCTTTTTAGAAAAAAAATCATTTTCATTATCATAAGTTTCATTATATTTAATTGGAATTTCTTTTATTTTTGGATTGCTTTTTGAAGGAATTTTTAATTTTATTTCATCTATTTTTTTTTTCTTTTTAAAATTATTAAAAGCAAAATTATCAGATGCTTTTTTTTTATATATAAAAGTATTAGTTCCATCCATTGTTAAATTTATTATTTCATTTGTTGAAAAAGAGTCTTTTGATTCATTTATATTTATTTTATTTTTATTATAATATTTAATTGAATTCTTTAATAAATTATATTGATTTTTATAATCTTCAATTTGATCTTTTAAGATTCTATTTTCAGTGTTTAATTCATTATTTTCATTTTGTAAATTTTCTAAATTTTGATTTTTAGATAAAAGATTTTTTGTTAAAATATCATTTTGTTCTTTCAATAAATTTAATTCTTTTTCAAAAATATTTGAATCTTTATTTAAAGAATTTGTTAATTTATTAGACATTGACAATAAATTTTGTTTTAATTCATTATTATTTTTTTGTAAATCATTTAAGGAAATTTTTAATAATTCATTTTCTTTTTCTTTTTCTTTTATTTTATTTTCTAATTCAATTTCTTTTTTATTTAATTCATTTTGAATATTTTTATTATTTAATTTTAATTCTTCATTTTTTAAGTTAAATTCATTAAATTTTTTTTCACTTTCTATTAATTTTAAATTTAACTTTTTATTTTCTAAATTTACCTTTTCACAAGTTTTTTCTATTTCTTTATACATCATAATTAATTCTTTATTCTTTTTAACTGTATCATCTAATTGTTTTTGAAGAAAAGAAATATAATTATCTTGAACAGATATTTTTTGTTCATTTATATTATTTGTTAAAAATTGTAAATTATTTGAATTATTATTACTTTGACTTCTTATTTGAGGATTATATATATTATTTATTTTATTTGTATTATATATTAAAGAACTTGAATTTATTGTTATGTTTCTTTTATTATTTTTTTCATTATTTGATTCTGATAAATTTATATTCTTTGATATTTCAATACTTTTTTTTTTCTCTGTTGATATTGAGTTTAATATTATATTTGGATTTCTTTTATTTATTAATTTTAAATTGTTTACTTCTTTATTTAAATATATTTTCTCATTTGGAATATTTATTATTTTTTTTTCCTTCTTTATTATATTTGAATTATATGGAATTTCTAATGAAGGAGTAAATCCGTGATTATTAGTTTTGTATTTAAAATCATTTATAAATTGGTAATTTTCACGATTGGAATAATTATTATTTTGATAATTTTGATTTATCATTTTTTTAATTTATTTAGATAAATAAATTAAAAATTTTAGTTTTTAATAATTAAAAATAAATAACCCAATTATAAATAATAATAAATTAAAAATTTAAAAAAAAAATCCAAAAAAAAAAATATTTTTAACATAACCGTTCCTTTATAAAAAACCCAAATACCAGAAAAAAAAAAAAAAAAAAATAAAAAAAAAAAGGAAAA
>JAEEGK010026083.1_pt1 | contig 11931 bp, 8 predicted proteins | sample 8958771 | NCBI WGS metagenome assembly JAEEGK01 (sample SAMN16246547, study PRJNA631951) | gut metagenome | biome: gut microbiome; feature: rumen; material: SC-attached | host: Bos | place: Iran: Karaj | collected 2018-10 | reverse complement strand
GCGACTTTTGCCTCTCTCTTAACGTAATCTAATCCATCTCTATTACAGGAATATACTCAGGACGAATTATCAGATATGGTGCTTAAGGTGGCAGCAGGGGAGTGGGTTTTAGAAGATTTACTGCACTGGATTACAGACCATCAATTGTAGAAGGTCGTGAATGGTTGTAAACCTGACTCGTACTCAACTTTTTTTCATAACGGCCTGATTTTGTTTATTAAGCCTGCAGTGTTGAAAGGGAAACAAACCCAAATTCTTTTTTTCTTTGTGTAAGAAAAGACGGGGCAAACATATGGAGCCTTGTTTCAAAGATTGGAGGCACGACAGTAATAACGGTCTGATGTTCTATACTGATGTATTTGATTTCAGACCGAATTTTTATCTGATTATTACAAATCTATCTGTCGCCGGCGGCAAATTCACCAGTGTTCACATCAATTACAGGGCGGGATGGCTGGATCAGTGAATCCTCATACTGCACGAACCATTGAATATTCTGATCAAATTCGCCGTCATGGATGCTGTCGCAGGAATCACCATCGGCAAAAGGCTTTTCACACTCGATCATCATTTTAAGAATAGTGTAGGCGTGGACAACCACATCATTGGGATCCATACTGTGGAAATGATACTGTACATCCGGCATTGACAGGGTAATCATGCCGAGAGAATCAACCATCATACTGTCAGCTTCAGCTATTCTGAAGAATCGTATGTTCAGAACAAGATCCATGAAGCGCTCAAGATCAGTTCCTTCAGTGTTCAGAATATAATCACGGCTGAGGATTTTATCTGCCGGCATAATGTGCACTCCTTTGCATGATGGAAACACCTGCATCAGTGCTTCAAGAAAGTTGACCTTCAGACTGACCTTGTCTCTGATGTAAAGAACATCAGTAAGCAGATCTGTGGCAAAAATTTCATATTCGCATGAGTCGAGGATTTCTGCAGCTTCAGGACACTGACGGCACTGGGAAAGAGCCAGATTATCAAGGAGAGGTTTTTCCTTATCCAGGATCTTCTGACATGGAAAAATTGAAATCAGCGGGTGGATGATTTCGGTACTGTCCGGCTGCTCGATTGAATAATCTCCCAGTGAAAAGCACATAACTTTATTTTCGCTGTCTTTGAAGTTTTCAATAGTTCCAAGTTTCTGGCTGAAAATTTTCTCAATAAAACTCTGATCCGGTAGCTCACAGTTTTTTTCAAAAAGAAGTCTCAGGCTGAAGGTGGAACCGGAAGACTTCTGTTCCACGTCGAGATCCTGTTTTAAAATTTCGTCTGTCATTTTGATCCTTAAAATTTGAACAAGTTTATTTTTTATGCTTTCAAAAGCAGGAGTGAAACCATTGAAAGGACTTACCCATTCTCCTGAAGCACAAACAGGGACCGATTTTATTAAAAAAACTACAGGGAAAAATTGATACATGCCGCAAATTTTGGCCTTTCGAATGAAGCAGTGCGGAGCAGTGCCGGTAAACTACCCGCTATCTTACAAGAAATGTACATACTACGGGTTGATGATGTGAACCGACAAGAGCACGATTTAAATTTGCCAGACTGTAATCATTCACTTCAGGACGGGAGCTGAAGTTAAGTTCAATGGCGCTTTGTTCCACGGCTGATAGAGACTGTAAACGTTTACGGGGTGCTTTAAGGTCAGTTCAGGTGGGCGTAGAGATTGATGTTGTTTCGTCAGAGGATAATGCCAGTCCAGGATGGCTCCTGCAGTATTTGTTTGTGGATCGTGAACGAAATTGAGTTTGTTGCTATAATCTTTAGTGTAAATTGATCCTGCTGATTTCAGTGAATTGGCTGGGTGCAGCTCAACCATGCTGTGGTTACTGCACCAGGTGAAACCTTGTTTCGCTTTGTAATTCTTCAACATGAAAGTTTTCTGCGTACAGAAAAATTTAAGATAATAGTTAATTTTGAATTACGATAAAGATATAGAAATTATATGGATGCTGTTTTACCTGGTCAGTATGATGAAGTTCGAACTGTGAATGCGAAGCTACAGGTGCTTTATTGTGCTTTGACGAAATACAAACTTAAATAATCGGGAATGTTCCTGATAACTCAGTTGCTGAACGAAAACCATCCGTTTCATAAACTGCTAAACGTTTAACGGGAGGAAAGGCAAACATTGAATATGTATATATATATGTTGAGATGGGAAACACCATACTGCACCGGGATCTAAACCGAACATTGGAGATTAGTTTGCGGAGAAATCCGTTTTGTACCTGCAAAGGAGCAGAGTGTGAGTAAATATCAGCCCCCGTTTCACATGACGGACAAAATAACTAATTTGACAGCAGCTATTGGCTGCCGGTTGAAGATCTCATAAGATTACGTCAGGAGGAATATTATAACGCTCTCGGCAAATCAGACAGAGATGCAGACAGCTGTGCTTTTGTAGAATTTCTGCTGCAGGTGATTATGGACACTTTGCAGAACACTACTGTTGTCGGAAACGATAACGATGACGTGGAGGAGCAGAGAGATCCTTTGGTTGATAAACTGCGGGAGGCTATAGGAAAGGACGTTCTTTCAATATCTGATATAATGAAGCGTCTTGGCTTATCTCACCCCAACTTTCAGACAGAACTACCTAAATCCTGCACTGAGTCACGGTATCGTGGAAATGACAATTCCGGACAAGCCTAACAGCAGGAATCAGAAATACAAGCTGAAAAAATAACTTGATCGGTAGCAACCGATCAAGTAACCGATCAATTTAACAGAGATTGATTCACGCGGCAGGCAGTGTACAAGAATTTGCAGTTCATAAAACAGCGGTACTGCCGGTGAAGTAGCCAGAATGCTGTTATGAAGTGTCTACAAAACTCAGATTGCTGCCACAGCTGCTTGTACTTGCCATAATGTTGAGGCGTCGTTGTGTTAATGACGAAACTAGTGATGAACGCCGTATGGTATGTCAAATATCTTATTCAGTCTTACCTGGAAATAATAGCATCAAACTGATCCATTCCTGATGTGCCGGTTTAGTCCTGCTAGTTCACAATCTTCAGAATGAATAATGCCGGTGTTCTGCCGTGAAAATATTCTGTTTCCCGCTTGATAATGTTCTGACTTCAGTCAACTGAATTATTTACATTCTGAAGCTTTTCGTCTTTATTTTCAGTTTCGATGACCGGACGTTCAGAAATTCCTTTGAGCGAAGCAAAAAACAGCGACCGGACACACTTTTCATCAGTGGAAACATAAAGATCTGACGAACTGTCAGGAAAGAATTTCTCCATGAGGAGTTTGATCTGATACTGGTTCAGAGCAATGCTGAAAGGTCGGTAAGTTCCAAGTACCCAGCAGTTAAATTTAGCGTAGAACCGGTATTCGTCGCGAATATAGTCTGAGTGACTCCCGAGGAGTTTGAAACGGACAATCTCCCATTCTACAGCTCCAAGATCGCTTCTTTCCACCGTATAGAAGCGTTTCCCGTCAAAAGCATGGACAAAGCGCCGGCCTACCACCACACAGTTGAAGGAGTGTTCAAAGGCGGTTCCTTCAAGATAGGATTTCTCTATTTCCAGAGGATCATATTTCACATTTTCATCCTGTTTCTGCCATTTTTTGAAAGCTCTTCCTGAAATATACAGCAGAATTTCAAGATGCAGGAGTCCTATTACTGTTAAGTTTAACATCAGTTCAGCAATCAACTGCAAACCGGAGTCGGGAACATCCCGGCGGATCTGCAGGACATAAGACTCAAACAGCTGAACCGGCTCAAATCCTACTATTATTAATAATGGATAAACCACAAGGGGAACATACCAGTCCCGTCGGATTATCTTCTTCAAATATCTGAAGAACAAATCTCTGTACATATTAGCGGAACGAAGAGGACTGAGCCCGTGGGTATTTCTGTAGTTACGGTAGTTTTTCTGCCATGTGGCGGAGCTGAAATATTTTCCTTGATGAACACATTCAAAAAATTCAGCGGCAAACTGTTCATCTTTTCTACCATCATGAAGAAAGAACAGCAGGACAAAGGATAATAAGCAGGAAAGAATGAATGCTGTGAAGGAGCCGTCAACTAAATCCTCGTTAAGGGGGATCATTTTTCCAAGTAAAAACAGGATGAGACCTGCACCGGCAGTTATGCAGGAGAGTTTAAACATCCACATCAGATCCTGATTGATCTGTCTGCCGTGCTCTTTAATTTTCATTCCGGTTCCGGCTCCTTTTGCAGATGTACGGGGGAGCTCTGCGCGGTAATTTTCTTACCCTCATATCTTCTTCGGTAGTAGTCGGCGCAGCGGTAGCTGATTATGTCACGATAGTGCGCGGCAAAGGCGCTGTCAGCGGTAAACTGCGCCAGCTGCGGTGCAAGGTGCAGCACCGAACTTTCATCCACAGAGAAAAAACTGCTTTCGGTTCTGGTCAGGAATTTAACCGGCATATGGTAGATTTTTTCAAGATGCCGGCTGTCGCTGATTTCCGAGAATTTCTTCAAGGTCAGATCCGGTTCGAGATCCCGCCAGTTGAATGATTCACTGAAAAATTTCTTCCACACCTCAAGCAGCCGCTCTGCGCTCACAGAAGTTGCAATCAGACCATCCGGCCGGATAAAGGCTTTCAGCACCGGCATTTTGTATACTTTGGTCATGGCGGTGTTTTCCGCCATAGTCAGAAAATCCGCTGCAATACTGCCGGTAAGATGATGTTCCTCCGCGGTAAGTTCCCCGTGTTTGTGCAGAAAGGCAAGATAATGTTTGAAGATATTGTTCTTTGAACTGCCGAGTGTCAGCTGATAGATTTCAGGCTCCATCAGTTCAAACAGTTCAGTACGCAACGGCCGGTGTCCGAGCAGTTCCCTGATCCGCTGATATTCACTGAAAATCAGTTCCTCCGCCTTCCGGCGCTGCCGATCCTGGACTGCAAACAGATCTAAAAGGCGGATGTCGAAGTCGACCTGGCAGCGGTCGGGCAGGGTAACGCTGCTGCCTGAACCGTCACTGAAAGCTGCAAATGGTTCTCCTGAGGAGGTACTGCTGCAGCCTGATTTAAGGAAGTTTCGAATTCTTCCCGCCTTCTGATAATTACCGATGAAATCGAGTACGTTAAGGTAGCTTTTGTCAGGATGAAGCCGCAGACCGCGTCCGAGCTGCTGGAGAAAAATCACCGGTGATTCGGTAGGTCGGAGGAACATGACCAGATCTACCGGTGCGATGTCCACCCCTTCGTTAAACATGTCAACCGAGAAAATGACTTTGATCTGCTCCTGCTCCAGCATCGCAATGGCACGGTCGCGATCTTCGGAAAATTCACCGGCGGCATTGCTGTATACTGCCACAGCATTTATGCCGGCGTTGCAGAATACACCGGCCATCTGTTCTGCATGCTCCCGGGAACAGCAGAAGCCGAGCGCCCTCCTGGAGCCTGTTTTACGGTAGTGACTGAGGATAAAGCTGTTTCGCTCCTCATTGTTCCGGTAGGCCCTGGTCAGATCTGCGGTGCTGAATTTCCCCTTTATTATGTTTACGGTGCTGTAGTCGGTAAAGCGATCGTAGATCCCGTAATAACGGAAGGGGGCGAGAAAACCTCGGTTGACCGATTCGGCCAGATTGATTTCGTAGGGTACATTGTAATCGAAAAGTTCAAAAACGCTTTTCTGATCCAGTCGTTCCGGTGTGGCGGTAAGACCGAGCATAAACCCGGGGGTGAAATAATCCATAATTCTGCGGTACTGTCCGGCGGTGCCGTGGTGGATTTCATCCATGATGATGTAGTCAAAAAGATCTCTGCTGAAATATTTTTCGCTGAGGTATCTTCCGGAGCCGAGGGTTGCAACCGAAGCCAGTGTAACCTCAGCTTCAGTATTTTTGGAGTCGGCATCGAAAAAACCGATGCTTCGGGTACCGCGCACATCGGCAAATGTCCGGGCGGCCTGCCGCAGTATTTCACGACGGTGCACCACAAACAGAATTTTTTTAAAGGACAGTGAATCGAAGGCGGCGAGGGCCGTCTTGCCGACCCCGGTTGCCGCCACCACCAGGCATTTCTGCGCACCTTCCGCTCTGGCATTTTTCAGTGCGTAAAGGGCTTCGATCTGGGCTCCCCGGGGAATGAAACGGACAGTTTCCTGATCCGCCTGTGTCCTTGCATCCGACTTCCGCGGTGAAGCGTCATCATCGTAGAGTTCCAGCATCCTGCATGCCTCGGGCCTGTGCCAGGATCTTGCGTACCGTTCCAGCAGTGCATCGTCCAGTATCAGGGAATGATTGAGAAACAGCTCTTCAAATACGCTGCAGAATTTACGGCAGGCGGAAGGATCGGTGTTTTCTGTGAACCGGTAGTTCCATTCAATACCGGAGGTAAGTGCGCTGCGGGAGATGTTGGAGGAGCCGACATAGATTTCCCGGCCTCCGCCGGCGAAACTGAATATATAGCATTTGGGGTGAAAGGAGCGGTGCGGATCATTGTAGAAGCGCAGATCCAGGTTCTGTGTAATTTCACTTTTGAGCAGATAAAGGGCCGAAGGCTGGGTAATGCCGAGGTAGCTTCCGGTCAGAATGCGGATCTTTACATTACGGGCCGCTGCGGCAGCAAGCTCTGTCACCACGGAGCGGACGCCGGATTCCATCAGAAACGATACAATAATATCGATGGAGGATGCCCGCCGGATTGAATCGGCAAGTGCGTTGACAAGATGTTCGTTCCGGCTGTCGTCTCCGGTGAAAGCACTGCAGCCGGCGGCATTTTCTATTTGAGGCGCAGCAGCATGTTCAGCCATTGTTCATTCCTGTGGTCAGTTCTGATATCCCCGGTCTGCCACATTTCTACTATGGACAGATCAGGATGCATCTTTAAAAATTCCAGCATGTTCTCACGGGTAAAATCGCAGAAATAGCGACCGTTTCTTATGCCTCTGAATGTTCCGTATTTGAAGGAGGTATAAATGATCCCGCCGCTTTTAAGGGCTTTCTTCATTTTTTGGAAAACATCGTGGAGCTGCAGCTCCGGCATATGCAGAATGGAGGCACAGGCCCAGATCCCGTCGTATGCCCCGGACTCGTCAAGTTCACAGAACAACATATGTCTGACCGTAAGACCGGTAGTCTCTGAAGCAGCCCTGCACATGTTCAGACATCCGTCGGTGGCGGAAACCTGAAAACCGTGTTTTTTAAAATACAGTGAGTCTCTGCCGGAACCGCATCCGAAATCCAGAATTTTCGCCCCGGCGGGAAGCAGAGACAGAAATCGATCCTGGGTGGATGAAAAATCCAGATTCAGAGTTCCACTGATAAAATCCTCGAAATTTGCATTGTAGTAATCAATGGTCTGAGTTTTTTCAGACATGGTTATCCCCTGTACAAAAGATCCGCTGAGGGAGGTGGTTCACATTTGACCGCATCGAACTGCGGCAGGTAATACTTTACTCATATTGTATAACCGGACGATCGGCAATACCACCGTTTATTTTGCATCAGACATCCCGGAATTAACGAGGTTTCGTAGAGTTTCTGCGCAGACTGGATCTGGAGTGTTACGAAAATTTCGGAATAACAGTTCCCGGGAAAACGGAGCTGACCGCTGCCTGCGGGCGAACTGCATAATCCGGACATAAGCCGCCCAATGGTCCTGACAGCCCTGGCTCATTTCGTGCGCAGGCAGATTTCAGTGTTATTTTTGAAGAGTCTCAGCCTTGATAATATCTTTAATTGTTTTAACAAAATATTGTGTATCCAGAAAGTAGTTAGGGTATGCTTTTTTTAATTCCTTCAGGTCCTTTGATTTAACCAGTAGCACAGATGCAAAAGGAGATCATGTCGATATTCTTTTTCATAGTAGTTGTACAAATCTGTTGCTTTTTTTTCATCTGTTGACGTTACATAATCTATAGAAAAATTGTTAGCCTCGTTAAATGAAAGCAGTAGTACAAAATATAGATCTGTGGAAAAGCAGAACGACTTGCTTACACCATTGGAAGAGATCCAACAACAATTAGCAGATCATCAATGGCAAGAACGAACCAGACCTAAAAACTGTTGTTCTTATCTGTTTTGCTCTGCACCTGCCTCCTTGTATTAGCAGTAAACTCTTAGATGTCTTTAACATCAGACTTAGCCCAACCAATGAAACACATCAATGGATTCAAGATGCTCTTCATGTGAAATACGGCGACTCAATTGAAGCTGCTGTTGAATACCTTGGGCCATACATAGGAGATTTTTTAGAATTTTCTAAGAATTAATAGGTACGGCATGCCTATTCAGTTTCCTAGTAAGCACACCTTATCTCAATATTCCTCCTTTCTTTCTGAAAAGCTAGAGTTTGCATTCAAGCCTTATAAACTCTAGCTTTTTTCGTATTTCCGTTCCCTTTTTAAATAGGCACGACGTGCCAATCATGAAAAATTCAAATCCTCTAACATGTCCATAGTAGTTCAGAGGAACTACCAAATCCGCGAACCTGTAGAGACGCATCAGACTGCGCGCAAAATCCTGATGGGTGCATAGTCAAAGCAGGCAAGCACCTTTTTACCTCCAGTGTCATGCACCGCTGGTTACCTTCCGAATGTGGGGTAGCCGAAAATGAACACAAGACAGTACTGCCATGAATGGTTTCACCGCCTTCGGAATAACCGAACAGGTGAAATTGAATGGCAAAAAAAAGTAAAGGGTAATTGTACCCAGAGTCAACCTAAGGAAAAAAATTATATGACGCTCCTATTAGAATTGTTAACAGACAGGATCTTAAGAATTACGGTATTACGTGGAAGGACTGCGTACGTTTACACATCGGGGGAATCGAGACTGTGAATGTGTATATGTCCAAGACCGACAAGCCGAATCTGGCCAACTATTTCTGGAATGAACTTAACGCTGAACATCACAGAAACAGCCGTGGCACCCGTTGCATACTACGGTCTCGACGTGCAAGGACAAGTGCATAGAGGTGTCTAGCCAATGCTTCCGGTTTATAAACCCGAATATAGGAAAACATATTAGCCGGTGTAAGGTGGTTCTCCGCTGACGGAGAAACGTTCCAAGTCTAATACTAGCATAATCATCATATTATCCCTTCCGTTGCAAGCGTTTTTTTTTTTTTTTTGTAGAATACATCACAAAAATTATATCAAAAGTGTTGAATTTTAATAGGAGGGAGGGATAATTGTTCAAAAGAGTGTAGTAGCTCGACTTTTAATAATAATGACAAAGAATGATAATAATATTGGATAACTGATTGCCATTTGATGTCAGACATTAAGAAAAAGCGCTAAAGCGGCCGTTATTACGGCTGACAGTATTTTCCAAAAGGGCTGCTTTTTCTGACGTCATTTCAAGATCATTCTTCAGGCATTTCAGGCAGGCTTTTCTGCGCTGCTTAAAATGCCGAATATTGCCTGCCTCGGCGAAATAAGGCAGGTTTGGGACAATCAATACGACTTGTCACCGCCCGGGAATGCCGCTGCTCAAGTTTTTTCAGGCACGGTTTTCCGGATGACTATGAGCGTCATTATTAGAGAGCGGGATTATTGCAACTGTTTTATTCAAACATGAACGCACAGGAAGCATGGTTATGAACACAGACTCGCTACATCGGAAAAGAAAACACTTTTCGCTACACGCTGTCTTCATGAAGACAGCGACGGCAGAATTTATGCGGCTGCGGATTCGCCGGATTACCGCCCTGCTCCTTGTTGCGGTAATAGCTAATATCCTGCTCTCTTTCAGCGCCGGCGCCGCCGAAGGCAAAGCAAAGGTTGTGCGGGTCGGCTGGTTTGATTCAGGCTACAGCTACAAGGATCAGTTCGAGCGCCGCCGGGGCATTGCCTACGAATACCAGCAAAGAATCGCCGCCCACACCGGCTGGGTCTATGAATATGTAGAAGGCAGCTGGTCCAATCTGTTTCAGATGCTGATGAACGGGGAGATCGATCTTTTGAGCGACGTCTCCTATGTCAGGGAACGCGAAAAACATATGCTATTCAGCAATCTGCCCATGGGAACTGAATGGTACTACTCCTTCGTCATTCCTGAAAATTCCTCCATCGTCCCGGATGACCTGAGTTCTTATAACGGAAAGCATGTCGGAGTCAACAAGAGCAGCATCCAGTCCGGGATGCTGAGGGACTGGGCCGCAAGAAACGGGGTTGACATAAATATCGAATATATCACCAATACCGGAGACGAGGCCGTAGACAGACTGAAACGGGGAGAACTGGACATCCTGGTTGCTCTGGACGGCTACGGCGCCCGGTATCAAATTGAGCCCGTCAACAAGATTGGCTCCTCCGATTTCTTTTTTGCCGTTAACAAAAAACGCCCCGATATCCTGAATGAACTGAACAAAGCCATGTTGGCCATTCATGACGAGGATCCCCTCTATAACCAACGGTTGACTGACGAATACCTGCTCCTTACCAAAACAAATGCCTATGTCTCCCCGGATCTTGAAGCCTGGCTCGCCAAACACGACACCATCACCATCGGGTATGTGGATAATTTCCTGCCCTTCTGCTCCCGGGACAAGAAGACCGGAGAACTTACCGGAGCCCTGAAGGACTATCTGGAAGCAGCCGCGACACGGCTTAAAAATGCCAGCCTTCACTTTGAAACCATCCCCTTTGCCTCGACGGAGGATGCTCTGGCGGCTCTGAAACGTGGTGAAGTGGACAGCATATTTCCCATTAATATCAGCTATGATGACGGGGAGAAACATGAGATGTTTCCCATTTCCCCGCTTGTTAACACAGCAATGACGCTTCTTGTCAGGCCTGACAACCCGGTAATTGGTATGCCGAACATGAATCTTAACGTGGCCATCAACACCGGCAACACCAGTTACGAAAATTTTATCAAGGACAGAGCCCCGAACTGGAATATAAAAAGCTGCTCCCCGGTGGAAGAGTGCTTTCGCATGGTAAAGAAAGGCGAAGCAGACAGCCTTGTTCTCCCCAGCTACCGGCTGAATCAGTTCGAGGAAATGACCGATAACTACGGCCTCGTGCATATGCACACCAACCAAACCATGGGCATGTCCTTTGCCGTAAGAAGAGATACTCCGGAGCTTTATGCCGTGCTCAGCAAATTAGTTCATCTGGTATCCGCTGATGATATGCAGTATGCCATAGCCAGCTATGCGTACCGCAACCACAAGATATCGGTAATGGAAGTGCTGAAAAATCACTGGATCACCGTGATTATCTTCATTGTTTCCATATTTTCAGTAATCCAGTTTCTGCTGATTCAAAAACTGCACGCCGAACGCAAGATCAATGAACAGCAGCAGAAACTGATATCGGTTACCAAGATCGCCTACAGGGATCCCCTTACCGGAGTAAAAAGCAAAAATGCATATGATGAAGCCTGCAAGCAGATGGATGAACGCATTTCCGGCACGGAAGAGCCTGCATTTGCCGCAGTATTGTTTGACATCAACAATCTTAAACTCGTTAACGATACTCAGGGACACAACGCCGGCGATACCTATATCAGGAAAGCAACTCACATTATTTGCCAGCACTTCAGTCACAGCCCGGTTTTTCGCATCGGCGGGGATGAATTTGTGGCCATACTGGAACGCGTTGATTATGAACGCCGGGAAGAAATCTTCAGAGAATTCGACCTGATGATGAAGCATCACGCCGAAAAAGGAGATGTAGCCGTTGCCTTCGGATATTCCTGCTTTGATCCGAAAACCGACAAAAACATTAAAGCGGTGATAGAACGCGCCGACAACAATATGTATAAGAACAAAAAGCTTTTGAAGAGCAAAATGAAGGGGGGATTGCCGGGGGCTTAACCAAAACGCGCAAAAATTCCGTCAGTCTGTTATGCCCCGCATGAGTTTTTCAAGTTCGGTAAGGCTTCCTCATTTTTTTGAGAAGGCATGCTGTCATATCCGGCCTTCTCATAACTCCATTCCCTCACGCCTCCATTCCTTCTCAATAACGGAACCCGC
>JAEEGK010026081.1_pt1 | contig 11932 bp, 5 predicted proteins | sample 8958771 | NCBI WGS metagenome assembly JAEEGK01 (sample SAMN16246547, study PRJNA631951) | gut metagenome | biome: gut microbiome; feature: rumen; material: SC-attached | host: Bos | place: Iran: Karaj | collected 2018-10 | reverse complement strand
GGTTATTACTAGGGACCAGCCCAAAGGGCCGCACCGGTCGCCCTAATCAATTCTTCAATCGTCGAATAGATGCAGCAGTGGATTTGTATTCGGCTGGCAAAATTGACAGAATCATCATTAGTGGAGCCAACCGAAGCGAATGGTATAATGAGCCAGAAGCAATGCGAAAAGAATTGATTAAACGCGGTGTCCCCGATAGCATACTTACTCTCGATGGCAAAGGGTTTCATACTATTGACTCCATAGTGAGAGCTAAAAAAGTGTTTGGCGTAAATTCGTTGATTATCATTTCACAACGATTTCATAACGAACGTGCATTATTCATGGCAAAATACAATGGTATAGATGCTATTGCCTACAATGCTGCCAACACTTCAAGTCGAAAATGGAAACTCATCATGATGTGTCGTGAGTGCGGCTCACGTGTAAAAGCTGTGTATGAAATGATTAGGTATATATTTAAATAAAATCAATAAAACACATCGGTTCAGACACTTACAAAATGTTTGAAGTAACTAAATAATAAATTAAAATACATCTTGTCATGAACGATTCCATATTGACAAAAAAAAACGAAAACGACATGTACTCAACGTCTGCTGTCGAGATGTTTTTGGATGTTTATTTTTTAAGCCTCTTTCGCGTTTTATTATTGGTAGTATGCGTAATAGGATGGGGGTATTTATTTCAGTTTAGTATTCCATGGCCCGGCGGGGGAGAATATCCTAATTGGGATGTTGGCTTTTGTATAAACCATGAACCATTAACAAATAATGATTCGGGCAACTTGTTTTATATTGAAATTTTTGAGGAGTTCACTAGCATTCTATACTTACTTCAAGTTGTGATCCTTTTCTATTGTTTGCCATTTGGAGTAGCATCTATTACGTTGTGTTTCATCTCTCCCTCAAATTGGAAGCTTCCTATAAGTATCATCTTCGGACTAATTATCTTCTTTATTCAAATTCTTTTTGGATATTGTTGCTATGATGTATGGCATACAAAATGGGATGATGTAGGATCTATTTCTGAACATATTCTATTATATGGCGGATTTGGAATCTTCTTTGCCATCACTTATGGGGTGGTATTATATTTTTCATATAATGCGTTATTGGCAAGTGAAAGGAAAACAGATAAACTTAAAGCTTTACTGCCTGCCCATTTTCTTGCCTTTTTGGATACCGGAACGATTATTGCCATCGTCTGGACTGCATGGATAGGTCTCATACTGTATGTAGTTTACCTTGTTGGTGTAGGTGCCATTCTAGCTATATTCTTTGGTATCAAATATATAGGTAATTTTATAATGAGTATAGTATCCAAAATGAAACGGAAATAAGCATAATTACTAAACACTAGTGTTCTAAGACAATAGTGATGAATAATATGGATGGATGGGCGGATGGTATGTTTGAAGTCAATAAATTAATGCCACCCATAAAAGAACAATCGTTCCCGTTATGGGAGGCATATTAGGCGGCTCTACCTTCTTCACAAGTCAGTATATTTATGGATACTATTTTCCAAACAAACTTGTAAACATTATTTTATAATAGTCAATCTGAATTGTTTTTTCTACGTATTTGTTCAAAATCGGCAGATAGATAGACGACAAAAATACAATAACACAACTTAAAAATAGAGTATAAAACCATCTTTACATTTTATCAGGCACTTTCTCAGTCTTGCAACTTCTTATTTGCATTTGTCCAAAAACAAGAAGAATTTAACGCATTTTTGACTTTGCGCAATCGGTTGAACATAAGATTTACACGCATTTCTAAGACATTTTATATATTTTTTTTGCTGTTTTTAAAAAAAAATGCGTATCTTGCGAGCCGAAATAGAGCAAAATATGCAATGTAATCGGTTTTGCATATGTTTTAAGAACCAACCTTGTGGTGGGTTCTAGCGAAGCTTTTTCCTTTTACATTCAGAAATTGATAATAGTGTTTCGATATTTTAGTGGATATGGAAAACTGTAGAAATAATGATCATAGCGAGTATCTTGCACTAGGATATGATTATGGCTCGACGACGTCCCTTCTTTCAGCATTTGCTGAGAACAAATATGAGGAGAAGGCACGTTGTCGTTCATCCGTGATTGTGGGGCCTGGAGGGCATCTCTCCTGGCCCGGATTCTTAACGCAGTGGAAAAAGCAAAGTGAGTTTGTACCCTCACCTAAAAGATACCTCAACAATACAGGTAGCTTTTCGCAAATGGCAAATGAGAAAGGTGTCCCGTTGGTGGAAGGGTTAGTCCCAGTAGATGAGATCATACGCAGGTTCACTACGGAATGCATTTTGAAAACGTCTAACCTTGACGAACGATCACGTATTCATTTGACTGTTACCGTCCCTGAATCATACAACAACTTTAATTGTCGTCTGATGAGCAAGGCCGTGGTCAATGCCTTTTCGACGCATTTCCCCACAACCTTTAACCCACAGGATGATCTTGATTTGTTGCCGGAACCGATTGCTGCTGCTCTCTATTATACCTATGAACATTTAGAGGATTTGGCTCGGACAAAGGTGCCAATCGGTATCATCACCTGCGACATTGGAGGAGGAACGACCGACACCGCGTATGTCAGAGTGGAGATTGAACAGTCACAGGACTCTCAAAGACGAGTGACCTATAAGCTTTCCTTCCTCGTGCTAGCTATCGATGGAAACCCGAATCTAGGAGGAGACGATATTACGAAAATCCTAATGGATAATCTGGTGAAATTCTACAAGATTCCGACTTCTGAATCTCGAAGCAGATGGCTCTGGGATGCCTGTGAAGAACTAAAGAAAAAGCTATCAGACACCTGCATAGCAGATGACGAGGATATCACTATTGCAGTAAAGAAGGAGGGTGCTCAAACAAGTAGAGCAGGAACTCCTTTGATTGTCTCTTGCTGTCGTAAAAAACTTGAACATTGGGTAGAAGAATGGAAAAACGAAGAGGAGCGCACTTTTTGTGAATGTATAAGCGACTGCATAAACAGTATTCTTAACAAAGGAAGCCAAAAGTTCAGGGAAATCTCCAAAAATCTGGCCGAGAAGGGCATTAAAAAGACAGCGACCCCTGTAAACCAAATACGACTCCTCCCGGTGGGCGGAAGCATGAGAATGCCCCTACTGAGAAAATGCCTACAAAAAACAATACCTAGAGCGAATCTTGTCATAATGGATGGCGATTCAGATGACTTTGACAGTGTATCACGGGGAGCTTCCCTCTATAGTGCATACCGCCTAGGCAAACTGCCAACTATAAAGGATATTTCGCTCGAAAATCGTACGATGTATTGCATCTCTGTGCTACATACCGAGATTCACCTCGAAACCGTAGTAGGAAGGAATGAAAAGTCTGGGGAGTATGACGTAATCCTTTTTCCCAATGAACTCGTAGATGACTTCCATTTCCGTCTTGGTGAACTTCGGCTCTATCAAAGCCCTCATAGTGTATCTTCTACCAATCTGGCTCAAAAACTTGGAGTTTTGGATTTCGGAGGAATCCAAGATTTTGAGGTGTCTTCGGGCCTGGCAAAAGAAACTCGCATCGTCCTATCGGTTTTAGTAGATGCCATTAAACACACTGTAAAAGCAAAGGTTAAGATTCCCAATGCCCATATTGTGGGAAGTGACTGTCCCTTTGAGTTCCCCTCAAATGGAGAATGGTATCCCGTGGTTGACGATTAAGGTGTTAGATATGGAAAAAATTGTCAAATATACATTTATCATCCTTTCTTTGGTATTGATGCAAAATGGCTGGACCCAGACAATTGAATCTTCTAGGTCCCTGACCAAACATATCATCGTAGCAGTAGATGATGCCGGCATCGGGAGCAGAGCAAGTAATTTGCAAATAGGAAGGGCCATCAGACAAATGCTAGATACCCTCTATCAACAAGGAGACTATCTTTCACTCGTCAGGTTCCGCTTCAACCCAAGATCCTCTTCTGTAAGAGGGAATTACTGTCACCCACTGTTTGCCAGTGAAGATATGGAATATTTCTGCCGCCCATTGAACAGCGAAGTGGATTTGAACAGAATTTTCATCGATAATTGGAGCCGAATCAATGTAGGACACTCTGAGACGAGCGACGGATGGTCCCTACTGTCTATCTCAAAACCATATCTGCTGAGCGAAGTCGGCAGAATCGTTGGCGAGCGGCAGGAAGCCGTGAATAGGGAATTGGATCAAAATGAATGCATCAAGCAGATGCCAAGGGTTTCACGCACTTATCTCATTCGAGTGACCGACCACAACTATAACGGAAACGATTTTTATGAAGAAATCAAAGATCTGTATTTAATGCAAAGGGGAGATAGGAGGGTGCAGATCGACCAAATCAGGACATTCACCTCGCTGATTAAACGCTATTACTATATGGCATTCATCAACGAAACTAAAATAAATACGCTCTATGTCGGTCTTTACGAATTTCAGCCCCACCAACAGAATTTCACTTTGCCAAGCGCTGTGAAATATGCACCGGTAGCAAGAGCTAAGCGCGAAAAAGGAGGCAAATATAAGATAGAACTTACTATCGGTCCTCAAGACAATCCTGAATTCAACATTGACAAGATCGAAATCAACGTTGGTAAAGGAGATAGCATGGAAATACAAAGATATGAGAACCTTGATTATGATCAGAATATTTCTTTTTCCATACCCAAAGAAATGAGGTCGCGGATCAAGACTGTCGATCTAAAAGCCTGGCTGCAATTGGTTGACGGCTTTTACAACTGCACACAAATGAATCCTGAAGAGTTTTCGCCTATTTTTTTGGGGAAGAAAGGTCTGAATGCAAAAGTTCCTATCTATTATGATGAAGAGGCTCATCTATTCGGATGCAGTTTTCTGCCTTTCCCTGATTGGCTTTGGATTTATTTTCTCGATGACCAGCAGAAAGCGGCACTTTGGACGGATTTCCTGCTGATACTGCTGATGATTGCAGTTTTAATCATCGTGTATTTCAGGATTCGCAAGTACCATCCAAAGACCCAAAACATACATATTGTAATTTACGACTAATCAAATAACATACTATAAACCCACAACACCATGTCAAATATTATTAAAGTAATCAATAAGGAGACAAAGAATCAGTGCAATGTCTACCTTGGCAATCCACAGCAAAATAGGCAAACTATCTTCAATGCAAGCATTGAGTGCAAACCCAGCAAGATTTATAATAGAGTATTTAATAGCAAACCTTCTGGACATTATAATATCAAAGTTGATATTACGAACAATCAAGATGGATTGAAATTTAAAGACAAATCCCTGGTTCTCACAGTACAAGTTGGCACTCAGTCAGGCTCATCCCTGAACTTTGACATTAATCAAAGCATCACCCCCTTTTCGCTCGTGTTTGATCCTATGCAGGTTATAGATGGAAGCACCAAGAAAACGCTACAAAAATCTGGGAATGGGAATTATAGTGAAAAATATGGGCTAGATTACCAAATTGCTGTTACTGATTTAAGCAATAACTCTATCGTCTATACGATTAATGGGAAAGTTGCTGTTACACTCAACCTTTCTGCGAGTGAAGCACTGGCCTATGTTGCCGTATTGGTTGCAACCAATACAACCTTAACCTACTCGGATCAGGAAGCAAATGGATATGATCAGCCGACAGAGGGGGAACGTTGGCCAAAGGTCGCCGAACTCAAGCTGCATCATGCCAGCGACCTCCGCTGTGCGCCTGCCGCTAATCTGACCTTCTGGCTTGAGGCCAGTCAGCAAATGGATCCTACCCTCGTGGAAGGAGGAGTCCTGAAACTCAATAATCAAGAGGTAGTTATTGGATTGAAGGATGATGGAAAAGGTGGGACTATGCCCGAATGGGAAGAAAGCCATCCTGTAAAAGCCAGAGGCTCGGTTGTTAAGGACCCAGATTCGATGGCACTTCAGATTGCTGTGCCGTCGAATCATCGATTTGTTGTTGAAGGACTCTATTCTCGTAATGATGATACTTCAGATGTCAATGTGGTTACAATCCCTATTCACATTGATATGGCCAAGCTCAAAAACCCCAATGAGGATCAAGGCATAATCAATCTCTCAGTAAAACATTCCCAAATGGGATCTGCCGCTATCGAGTCTCTGGATGCTATCATCCCATTGAACAAAAACGCTTCGCTCACAGCATTGAGCGTAACATTGAAAGATAAAGATATCACAGGTCAAGTCATAAAATATAGCCTATCTTTGACGAACAGTGACTGCATTGAACTGCAGAAAATCCCTATTCAAGGACAAGCTAATGTCGTCGTTGACATTGTATTTGGGAATGAAGCACAGACAACTGAAACCGGATATGAAGATGCCGGCATAATCATTGGAGGCTTCAAACTAGGAGAGGTTAGGGATGTGCCCGATGAAGTCAGTGGTATAAATCGAATCAAGACACGTCAGGGCTTAGGGCAAGGAGTCGATAAGATATTCAAATTAAGCGACAATGGCATCCATACACTCCGTTGCAAAAAAAGGCTTACCGGGAATCATAGCAATTCATTCGAGCTGGCATTCTCATATTGTGCCAAAGACATCCCGGCAATTGTACCTTATCAGGATCTGAATGGCAGGTATATTTATGATGCTATCGTAGAGATTCCCTTCTCGTACAAATACCTAATTGACCGCACGGGGGTTTTAATCCGAAGTTGCGAGAAAAACCCATCGGGTTTCTGGAAGGCAAATGAAGGCTTTATGCAGGAGGGCAATTGCCTGTTACATGTTCGACTGGAGCGAGCTCTTGCCCCAGAATGGCTGTGCCTGGATTTTGGCACTTCTGCCGTGGTTGCCCTATATGGCGCCATAGGGCAACAAACCACCCCACTCCTGGCTTTGAACAAGTACCGCAAAAGCAAGTTCATTACCAGCGCCTATAGAGGCGATTCGAGCAGACAGATGGATATAGCAGAGTCGTCTGACGACTTCCTGCCATCGGTTACCTATTTCAACGACCACAATACCGGTGATTATCAAGAATGCAAGCCAGCAACGGACTTTGACGGTTCGGCGATTTGGTTTTCTCCCACAACTGGCATGACAGCTGGTGCTATCGATTATCAGCTACCTAGTCTGAAGCTAATCCTTGGTTTTGACACCTTGCCTGATATCTTTAGTGATAATGCACATAAAAACTTTAAGTATCTTGCCAAGGATCCCAATGATCCCAAGAATTTGATTCCTCGCCAACTGAAGTATCCAGATTCGAATGAACTAACAGAAATATGCGACGTGAACAATCTCATTGAGATTATCTACCATCAGCTTTTCGAATATTATGTACGACCGACTGTAGACGAGGTGGCAAAACATAATCATCGTCCTCTTGAGAAAATCATCCTCACCATCCCCAATACGTTTACGCCCCAAAATGTAGAAATGCTGAGGAAACTGATTCCTCGTCTGATGCCCACCATTCGAATGGACCAGATCCGATTTGTGAGCGAATCAGATGCTGTTGCGTGCTATTATCTGGCCAATGAGCAGTATTTCCCTTGCGCTCCAGACAGATACACAAGTTTCGAAGAAGATCTTCTGGTTTATGATATGGGAGCAGGAACCCTGGACTTGACCTATCTGCATCGTGTGCGCACGGCCACCAACACTGAACAATCCCAGCATATCACCATCGAAGGTAAAATGGGTGTCAGCAAAGCCGGCAACTATCTAGATTATATCATAGCTGAGATTTTAGTCAAACTCATCAATAAATTACCCAAGAAAAATAGGATCGACATAACAGAGACTCCCGTTACACCCATCGAAACAAAGATAACGGGAGACAAGGAAGAGGATGATGGTCATACCCTCTCCACAACAGGAAGGCTCGACACAAGTCTAAACCTTGATGGAGGAAGTTCGGCGCTCTCTACAACTCATAGCGAGGGCAACACGATACAAAATGTTAATATTGATTGGAACGCGGTTCTCGCACTTACAGTGAAAGAACGAGGCATTTATGCTAACGAGGTAAATGAATTTAAAGGTTATGTGAGCAAAAAAGTTAAACCAATACTTTCAAAACCTGATTCTACACCGCTCCCAGATTATGAACACGGAACGACCTATAAGGTTCCATTCACTGTGAAAGATATTATTTCACATCCACTTTTCAAAAAATATATCGAAGATGCCACCAGCAATGTACTTGACCAATTTGCCAAGATGTTCAGCAAGGAACCTGGCAAGCTTCCTGTTGACACACTAATCTTCTCTGGCAGAAGCACCCACCTTCGCCAAATCCGACAAGGTGTTGTAGAATATTTGACCAAAAAAGGAAAGAACCCAAAGTGCGCCGACTGTCGCTTTGCAGACGTTGGAATGATGGCGAATCTAAATCCAAGCACCCTTGAACCCATACCACATACAAACAGAGTGGCTCCTAAGGTCCAGTCAGATGATGGGTTGAAGACTTCGGTTGCACAAGGAGCCTTAGCCTATGTTTCCTTCTTTGGCGACGGTGGCAAAACCATACGACTAGAGGGTCGAAATATTTATGCCCATTATGGCATGCTTTGGGAAGATGTCAATGGTTTCCATTACCGTCCCTTCATACAAAGCCGAAACGACGCAAAGATCAAGGCATCAAAGGCGACAAACGGAGTCTTTATCGACGAGTATGAAATTACCAAGCAATTTAATTTCCATGACATACAGGCAGGACATATCTGGCTCGTACAGACTTATAGTGACAATCCTGCCAAAGACTGGGAAGATGGCAATCGCGAGATGATTTCGGTCCTCTTCAGCAGAGATTGTGGAGATTTTATGGGCATTAATAGTGAATTTACGCTTACCCTGAAGATTGACAGTTTGAATCGCCTAATCTTCAAAATTGGCGCACAGAATCTAACATTAAGTCCTCATGTGGACTTCAATGACATGTCTCTTAGAATGAGCCTATGGCCCGTAATTTTCAAATTGTAATATGAGTATAGTTATGAAAGCTTTCAAATTAATTGTTTTTGTCATTTCTCTACTTTTGAGTAGCTACGTTTGTGTAGCACAGACTCCTGATACGAATGACAATTTTTGCGAAATAGGGATTTTAGATGGAGCTGATGGTGTAAGTTTGGGCTACTTAGAGGCCCCGGCTTATGATATCTCTGCAGCCATCAACAGCAAGATCCCTTATATTATTGTAGGGGAAAAGCAACTGAAGATTAAGAGGAACAAGCTACCTGGTAGTACAACAGGGAGTATTAATATTATTTCTCAGGCACAGATTATTTGCAAAGATGCAAAATTTGAAGGACATAAGAACAATCGTTACTTTGATAACTACGAATATATAGATAACAATTATTCAGATCCACAGGAAATAAAACTATCGGTGAGCAATGAGCGACACTTGTCTTTCATCATTGCTCATGAATGTCCTAAATTTGAAAGTATTGATAGCGTTAAACTAGAAGCCTATCGAAGAGGAGAATCCAAGAAGCCAGGGCTCATCAAAATAGACAACTTTAGTCCTGGCAAGTCTCTAGATTTGATGGTCCATGATTCAATTGCCAAAATCACAGTTTATGGAGGAAAAAATGCCAAATTTGAGTCTCTAACGTTCAATGAAATTACTTTCACTCCCAAAAGAGCCAAGAAATTTCTTGACACTGGCGAGATAGTCTATGAAGTCAAAACGAAGATTCAAGATGCTACCAATATTAAATGTGATCTTATATGTTCTATCCTTGATAATCGAGGTCAAAACCTTACCCCTAAAACAATATTTCTATTTACGATCAAGCCTAAGCAGATAGAGAATGGAAGCTGGAAGACAATTGCTACTATCATATCGGTAGCAGTCCTTCTATTGCTTGGTCTTTTCGTTTGGCTATGGCTACGATATCGTCGGTGTAAAAAAGGGATAAGGGAAATAGACCAGCAACTGGAGCCTATCAAAAACAACCTCGTGAACTATAGCGAAGAGCAACAGCAAACAATAAATGAAAAAATATGCCAAATTGAAAGTATCAAGACCCCTAAGGCGCTCAAAGCCTTCTTCTTGGGATTCAATCTCAAGAAGAAAAAAGGCCTATTGGAAGAATTGATAAAAAAAATACAAGACTTTGAATTGGGGAATTTTAAAAACAAACTCAATGTTATCAGAGCTGAAATAGATAGTTCTCCATGCGGCCAAACCATCAAAAACTATTTGAGAGGTCTAACTTATAAAGTCGAGAATAAACTTGAGCAAAGGGATAATAATTCAGAGATTAATAATGTCTTCTCCGAACTGGAGGAAGCAAAGCCTCTGTTAAAGGAACAAGCCGCTATTATTCCTAAACAACATGAAGATATATTGGTATTCCTCAACAAACTCCTGATTGAAGGAGTTAATTATCATGAACCCAATGGAGAAATCAGAAACAAAATCCAAACCCTGAAATTACTTTGGGAAAATAACGGGAAAGAAAGAGGGAAAGCTGAGTTGATTGAGGACTTCAAAAAAACTGATATATATAGGAAATATCATGTGTCCAACTCGCTTAATGATCTAAACTTCGAAATTTACTTGTCAAATCTGGTTGAAATTGCCAAAAACGAAGCCATTGCTTCGATTAGTGACAATCCAGAAATACAGATATTACAAAATACTATATACAACTTAAATGAAAAACTGTCAGCTAAAGAAACAGAACTAACAGAAGCTATAAAGGCTAAGGAGAATGCGCTTGCTCTCAAGAAAGAAGCCGAAGATAGTAGGAATAAAATCTCTTATGAAAAAATTGTGGCAGAAGAAGCGAAAAAAGATGTTGAGAATAAGCTCAATGAAAAGAAAGGTGAACTGGATTCAGCCCTTCAGCAAATCGAGGATTTGAAAAACCAACATCCGACTTTCGAATCTCTGAGCGAAGAAGAGAAGCAACAGATCAAGGAACAAGCAGCTGAAGCAGTCAAGAATGATTATGAGCATCAAATATCAGTAATCAATGATTCAAAAGAACAAGCAATCGCTGATGCCGTAAATACAGCTGTGGCCAATGTTCGTGCAGAAGCGGAGCAAGAGAAGAACGCCTGGAATGCAGAAAAGTCCAGACTAAATGCAGACCTTATGAAAGAAAAAGAAGGTCGAGCTAACGATTTGATTAAAGCTGAGCGGGAAAAAACAGAGGCGGTTAATCAGGCTATCTCTTCCACCAAATCTGAACAAGAAAGTATCCGTGAACAAGCGGTCGCAGCAGTTACAGAAAGACTGACTTCGGAAGTCACAAGTCTAAGAGAACAATTGCGACATGAACAGGAAGAACATCTTGCCACGCAAATCAAGGCTGAGGAAAGACTTGCAGAAGCGCAACGGCACGAGCGAGCAGCCCTTGAAGATGCAAATACCGAATTTGACGAAAAGTTCAACAAGGCTATACAAGAAAAGGACGAAACACTCAGAAAAGAAAGTGACAAGGTAAATGACCTTAGGAAAAAGATTCACTATGAAAGAGAGTCTGTGGCTGCCAATATGCAAAATTATATCAAACGATTGTATCAAGCTTCGAAGAAAGCATTTGAAAATGCCCGAGACAATTACAAACAAGAAGGAGATAGAATCGTTAACGGCATAGAGGATCTTTATGCCTGGTTCCATGACAATATCGTAGCACAATTCCAAATGAAAGAGGATTTCACTCAAGAAGAAATCATTTCATTGATGCAAGGGAAACTTATCGAACTCTGCCAAAACAAATACAGCTTTGCAGTAGAATTGATGCGTATGACTGCTTATCGCAATATTTCGAAGGATTGGAACAATTGGTTCATTCAGCAAGGAGTTAGTGTCGATGAGATGCTGAGAGCCTATGATGAACTTGTAGGCCTTATGGGTCTATGCAATATCACAGCATTGGTTCCTTCCCTATATGTAGATACCTATTCTGCCAACAAATACGAGAACAATGTTGTAGATACCAATATCGATACAGC
>JAEEGK010026079.1_pt1 | contig 11932 bp, 8 predicted proteins | sample 8958771 | NCBI WGS metagenome assembly JAEEGK01 (sample SAMN16246547, study PRJNA631951) | gut metagenome | biome: gut microbiome; feature: rumen; material: SC-attached | host: Bos | place: Iran: Karaj | collected 2018-10 | reverse complement strand
AATACAAGTAAATTAATATTAAATCAAATTTATAATAATTATTTTTTAAATGAAAGTTTTTTTGATAAATCTCGAATTATAAAGAATTATTTTGATTATAAATTACCAGAATTTAATGAATATGAACAAATTATTAAAAGTAATAAAAATATTAAAAAAAATTCATATTTTAATTCTGAAAATAATATTAATTTTGATACTAATAATTTTAATTATGATAATTTTTTTGATGAATTAAATAATATTAAAGATTTTAAAGAAAATTATAAATTAAAAATAAAAAACAATATTGAAAAATTAAAAAATTTTGCTAAAAATGAAGAAAAAAAATTAAAAATTTCAAAAAGTTTTAATAAAAAAAATTATAATTTTTTAAATTTAATAAAAAAAAGAAAAATTAATAATTTTATTGATGGTTATTCAATCAAATCAAATTTTAATGAATTAAATAAAAATTTTATAAATAATGAATTAAATAACCAACATTTAAATAAAAATCAAGTAAATTCAAAAATTGATAATTATATGAATAAAATTGAACAACAAAACAAAGAAAATAATTTAAAATTAAGAGAAGAAATTTCTAATAAAAAAAATAATAATTTTATAATTATTCAAAATAAAATTATAAATAATTTAAAAAAAGAAACAAATTTAAATAATAATAATAATCAAAATGATATTTTTAATAATAAATTAAATAAACGAAATTTTGATTCAGAAATAAATTTAAATAATAAAATTAATAATTCTCTTAATTTAAATAATAATAATAATTTATTTAAAAATAATTTTAATTTTAATTTTCAACAATCATTAAGTTCATTACATAAAGACAGAAACAAAATAAATATTAATTTTATTCGTTTTAAAGAATTTTTAAGACTTAAAAATAAAAATTTGTAAAATAACTATTTAAAATTTTAAATATATAATATAAAAATTATATATTTATATATATATAATTAAAATAAAAATAATTTTAGATTAGCTTATTAAAAAATAAATAAATATTTTGCATTATTTACATTAATAAATTACTAACAGGTCTTTTCAAATTACTTTCTCCTAAATAATCTTTAATATATTTATCATAAATAAATCTTTTTATAAAATCAGTATTTTGCATCATAAAAGTTACAAAAGCTTCATTAGCATTTAATTCATTCATTATTTTTCTATTATCATTTTTTGAACTTTGTTTTCTAGATTTTCCTTTAGAATAATTTCTTTTAATAGGAGAGAATTTGTTACTAGTTCTTTTTAAAGTCATTAAAGATAATATACTTGAAGTTCTAATCATTGAAGAACTTTCTTTCAAATGAGGATTATATATAAAATCTTTAAATGCCCAACTTCCCAATAATTTTTCAATTAATTTTCCATTTTTATAAATCCCACATTTTTGTTGATTATTAATAATTGTCATTCCAATTCCATCAAATTTTCCCTCTTTCCAAAATCCAATATAAACATTTAAAGGTTTAATATTTGAAATAAATATTCCAAAACCATCTTTTAAATCATCTTTATAATATCCAATATATTTTTGTCCAATTCCCCAAGTAAATTCACCATAACCATTTTTTCTCCCTATATCAATTTGACCTTGATACATTGTATCATTATTATAATGAATAATACAATAACCTTTCATATTATCATTATAAAATTCTCCTATGTAAATTGAGCCATCAGACCATCGATAAAATCCTATTCCATTTTTTTGATTATTTAATATATTTCCTTGATAATATGAACCATCTGTATATTTTATTTCACAAATTCCATTTAGAATATTTTTTTTAAAGTAACCTTCATATGTTGTTTTGTGGGAATCTTTAAATAATCCATATCCATTTGGTATTCCATCTTTGTATTCTCCATAGAAATGATTATTGAATTCTTTGTTATAATATTTTGTCATTCCGTTTGATTTATTGTTTTTGAAATATGAAAGAACATATGAATTATCTGTATATGAAATTATTCCAAAACCATGTTTTATTTTTTTATTATTTTTTTTTACTTCATTTGAAGACTTTCTAATATTTATTTTCATTTTATAATAACCATTATATTTATATTTAGAATTTTTATACTTATAATATCCTTTCATTGAATTTTCATAAATTTCTCTTGAAAACTGATCACTAAAAATTTTGTTATTATTATTACCATTATCATCATCAGAATCATAATCAGAACTATTTTGAGAAACAAAACTTAATAAAGTATTTATATAATTTAATTTCCTTTTTACATTTAACAACTTATTTTTACCATTTGTTTGATTTAAAAATTTCATTGCATTTTCAGCATAATCTTTTTTTAATTGTTTATATAATTTTTTACTTCTAAATTTTCTATAATATGTTTGAATTACAATAACATAATGAATAAATGTAAAATAATTTAATACTTCTATTTTTTTTTCATTAATATATTTAAATGTATTATTTGATATTTCTAAATTTAGATAACAATCTTTTTTTTTTGAACGCAAAGTAGTTGATTCATCATCTTCGTTTTTATTTAATATTTCATTTTCCTAAAATAAATATTTGAATATAATATATTTTACTTTTTCATTATCTCTTTCCATAGAAATTTTATTTTTATTAAAAGAACAACATTTATTATCATTTCCCATTATTTATTTATTTAATTAAATATTTTTTTTATTTATTTATTTAATATATCTTTTTTATATAAAAATTATTATTTTAAAATTTACAATCATTAAAAATTACAAATAATAATTAATTAAATAACTTATAAATTAATGAAAATATTTATTAAATAAAATTAAATTTTAATAATAATAAAATACTTTAATTTTCCCTTTAAATATGGATCAATTTATATCAGAACTTCATTATTACATTAGAGAAAAATTATGGCATTCAGCAATAAAACTTTGCACAGAAGAGCTTCAAAAAGGAAAAGACCCTTACATATCATTTTGGCGTTCTTTTGCAAATTCAAAAGAAGGAAATTTAATAGAATCAATTCGTGATTGTGAACCATTACAAAATTATCAAGATTTTCAATATTCATCAATATTAGCATTAATAACATATCATAATATGTATTCAAACCCTGACGGAGATAAAATAAATCAATTAATAGAAAAACAATTAGAAATTGAAAATTCAGCAAATAAAACAGATATTTTAAATGCAATGAGATTTTTTACATATTTAGAAGATGATGAAAAATTTAATGATTTATATGAAAAATATAAACAAGCAAATGGACCTTCTGATGGAACTGATTTAATTATTAGAGGATGGAAATATGCTTTAGATAATAATATTTCAAGTTGGAAAGAAGGTAAAAGTTTATTTGAAAGATTTATTCAAGAAAATGGAAATGAAAATATAGATGTTATTTTTGGTGGTTTAAAATGTTTAGAGAGATTAAAAAGTTATGAAGAAATTTTAGATACTTTTAAAGAAATATTAAAAATGTATCCAAATTTTTTGCCTTTACATATTGAAAGAGTTAAAATTTATTTAATTAAAAATGATTTTGATAATGCAAATGATTATATTAATTCTAGATTTTCAAATTGTAATAATTTTGAATTATATAAAATTTTAGCTATTTGTAGTTTAATGCAAGATGGTGATTTTAAACAAGCTCAATATAATTTAGAAAAAATGTGGGATTTAATGTTAAAAGATGAACCAAAAAATCCTGATTTATATTATATTACAGCCAAATTATTTCTAAGAACTTGTGATAAAAATCAAGATATTTTAAATATTGTTGATAAAATGAATGAAAAAGCATTAGAATTTTATCCTAACAATCCAGATTACTTATTACAAAAGGGTTACATTGAATTATACAATGGAAATTATGAAAAAGCAAAAGAATTATTTGGAAAATGTACAGAAATTGACCCATCAAATAGAGAAAGTTCAGTAGGATTAGTTTATTGTAAGATAATTCAAAGTAGATTTAAAGAGGCATTAGATGATATAAATTTTTTAAAAGAAATGATAGAAACAACAAATTCCGAAAAAAATAGTCATATTATAGTATATGAAGCAATATGTAAATATAATTTAGGTACATCTGAAAATGAAATATTAAAACTTATAAAAGAAGCATTAAAAATTTATATTGAAAAAAATAAATCATTACATCCTTATAATAAATATCAAACTATGATTTCAACTGATTATGATTTTTTATTAGAAATGGCTGATGTTTTAATGAATTTTTATAATTTTGAAAATAAAATTAATCCTAATAATATCCCTGATACTTTAAGACAAGCTCAAAGAATATTAAGTTTATTAAAAAAAAATAAATATTTATTGTCTGGGCTTTTATTAAATGCTAAATTATATTATTTACAATTTGATAATAATCAAGCTTTAAATATTGTAAATGAAGTTTTAAATATTGATAATAAAAATTTAGATGCTTTAATGTTAAAAGCTTTAATATGTATGGATCAAAAAGATTTCCCAAAAGCAAAAGAAGTTATTAATGACGCAATGATTGTGAATTTACAAGAAACAAAAGAAAATTCTTCATTTTTAACATTAAAATCAAAAATGGAATTAGGTTTAAATGACATAGAAAATTCCCAAAAAAATCTTAATTTAGCAATAGCAAATTTTGATAAAACAGTTGCATCATACAATCCCGCAAAACATAGTTTATTTAAATTAACAAAAAAAGATAAATTAGAACTAATGAAATTAAATATAGATATATTATTAAAATTAGGTAAAACAGAAGAAGCACAAAGTTATATGAATCAATTAGTAGTAGAATTTCAAGATTTAGGAGACGAACTTTTAATGTTGCATTCAGATTTAGCATTGAAAACGGGTGACTTAAAAAAGGCAGTTAATTTATTAAGAAAGGTCGAAACAAATGATGAATCAGTATTTAAAAAATCACGTATAAAATTAGCTCAAATATATTTAAATGAAGTAATGGATAGACGTTTATATACTTGGTGTTTTGATGATATTTTAGAAAAATATCCAACTTTTGATAATTTAAAATTAGCTGCAAATGCTTTGATGGAAATTAATGCACCTGATAAGGCAGTTGAATATTATAAAAATGCCTTAAAAATTAAAAATGATATGGAAGTTATGAGAGATTTAGGAAGAGCTCTAACCAAAACACATGATTATAAAGAAGTTATTGAATATTATATGGAAGCAAGTAAAATAGATGAAAGAGCTATTAATAATCAAACAGTTGTTAATTTTTGGGAAATGATGAATGATTATTTAGATCTTTTGTTTTTGTTAACTAAAAATGATAATAGTAAAATAGAAAGTCATATGAATAAAGTTGAAAGTTTGAAAAAAAATATCGAAGAAAATATTGAAAAATTAAATATTCATTTAAAAAAATATGATGATTTTCATTTACGTTCAATATTATCGAAATTTAAATTCATGAAAGGAAAAGTTTTATTTGAAATATACAAAGAAAAAAAAGATTCAATGAATAAAAAAGATATTTTTAAATCATATGAAGAAGCAGTAAAAATAGAAAGAGATGTTTTAAATAGATTAAAAGAATTAAAAATAGAAAATCAAATTAATGAATCAAAAGAATATTTATCACAAATTTGGAATGAAATAGGAAAATATTATGAATTTGTTGAATTAAAAATTGATTCAAGCGAAAAAGCATATGCCGAATCAGTAAAATATGACAATAGTAATGTTGAGGCACTTTTTTCAGTTTCAAAAATATTAATGAAAAAAAATTCATATAATGAAGCATCTCATTACATTGATTTATTATTACATGAAGATGAATCAAATGATGATGCATTAGCTTTATTAGTAAGTGTTTTAAATGCAAAAAAAAATAATGAAAGTGCATTAGAATACTTAGAACAAAAAATTAAAAAAGAACCTAATTCATATCATTTAATTGAGTTGTATATTTCTATTTTATTAAGATCAGGAAATTTATCTAATGCTAAAGATATTTTGCATAAAAGTGAGAGATCGTTAAAATATACTTATACACCTGGATTATATTATTGTAAAGGTTTGTTTTATAAATATATGGGTGAAATTAATAAAGCTTTAATTGAATTTTCTAAAGCAAAAACTGATGAAGATTATGGAACAAAATGTTTAGAACAAATATTAGAAATTTATATTAATCCTGATTGTGATGTTATGTTAATTGATTTAGATAATCCATTTACTAATAAAGGTGATAAACATTTACTTAATTATTTCACGAATGATTTAAATTTAGAAGCTATTCAATTTTTATTAAGAGAATTAAAAATTAGAAGAGATGATGAAAAAACTAAAGTATATGAAACTTATGCTGTAATTTTAACTAAAGATGTAGGAAAAATAAATGAAAAAATTAATGAATTAAGTGATATTTTAGATAAAAATAAAGAAAATTTATCTGTTTGGATTGCATTAATTATGTCAAATTTGGTATTAAAAAAATTTACTGATGTAAAAACTCATTTAAAAATTATGGATACTATTCAATTAAATATTAAATATTACACAGATTATGAAAGAGGATTATTAATTTTGGCTTATTTAATGATGATGACAAATAATATTAAAAAGGCAGAAGAATATTGTTTATGTGTAGTTAATTTAAACAAAGCACAAATTAAAGCATATGAATTTTTAGCTATGATTAAAGATAAAGAAGGAAAATATGAAGAAAGTTGTGGTTATTATGAAAAAGCTTGGGAATATTCTAATAAAAATAATGCTAATATTGGTTATAAATTAGTTGTTAGTTATTTAAATTCAAAACAAAATGTTAAAGCTCTTAATATTTGTAATGAAATAAAAAGAAAATTTAAAGAATATCCTATTGATGATTTAGCTTTACAAGCAAAAAATTCTTTGAATAATTAAATTAATTTATATATAAATTAATATTAAAAATTTGTTTTATTTTTAATATTATAAAAAAATAATTTATATATTTATTTTTTATATATTAAATATTAAAAAACATAAAAATTAAATATTATTAAAAAATTAAATAATACATATTAAATATGTTTTTAATTCTATAATTAAATATATTTATATTTTTTAATCATTTTTTATATTTTTCTTTTTATGTTTTCCTTCACAAGTTCCACAAAAACATCTATAAATTTTTTTAATTAAAAATTTAAATAAAAAAATCAACAAAACACAAATAACAATCCAAACAAAAGCAATATCATATCCATTCACACTTAACCAACTATAATCTTTTAAATAAGCTTTTATAACTAAACTATCATAACCAACTTCATAAACAAAATCAAGCCAAAATTTAAATACTTCTCTTGGATTTTTCATACTTTTTAAAACATTTCCTTGTTTTATAGTATTTATTTCATAGCTATTACTAAATCTAATTTTATTAATAGCATTTTTTAAATTATCTATAGTTATTAAATTTGGTGATTGAAATACTTCTCCCATTTTATATGATTTGACCATACTAGCCATATTAAATTGATCTAAACCAACACCTAAAACAACCATTGGTTTTCCATGATAAACAGATTCATAAACTGAATTTGCTCCTCCATGAGTAACAAATAATTTTAATCTTTTATCACCTAATAAATCATTTTGATTTACCCATCTTACAACAAAAATAGTATTAGGTAAATTATTTTTAATTTCACTATCTGACATTTGATCTTCCCTTATATTTAAAACAACTCCTATTTGTTCTTTTTCTAAATATTTTAATAAATTAATTAAATCACTTTTTTTTATACATTTCATAATTGTTCCTTGACTCATATAGATATTATATTTATGTAAATTAAGATATTCATCTAATTTTTTATCTTCTAATTTTTTTGCAGGTTGAGATGTAATAGAGGTTAAAAACACAAAATTAGGGGGAACTGAAATAGGAAAAGTAATACCTAAAGGATATTGAATAATATGCATACTATCAGGAAAATGAATAGATGAAGGTACATTATAGCCTCTTGATTTCATATAGTTTGCTTGACCTATCATAAAAATTCTAAACATTATTTTTGTTGCTACTTGAATAAAATAATTTTGAAATCTTTCAAAAAAATTCATTTCATTTGTAAATGATGTACCTATAGCGGGAATATATGAAGGATTTAATTCATAGTTTCTAAATAATGTTTGAATTACCATTGGAGGTTGTAAATACATTTTCATTTTTATGTTTAATTCTTGTTGTAATAAAACGTGTATGTAATTTGGAACATCTGTTGATATAATATCAAAAGGTGTTTTTTGATTAATTACTTTTAATTTTTCTAATAAATTACTATTTAAAAATTCTTCAATATTTTTTATCATTCCTTTATTAAAATTTAAATATCCAAAATGAGGATTATTTTTCATTTCATTTAAAGAATTTTCTAAATATATTTTAAATTGTTTTGCATTACCAAATCCATAAACAAAAATATTTTTATTATCTTTTATATCTATTTGATTTTGCCAAGTATCAATATCAATATTATGAACTAAAATATGAAATTCATAAAAAAATTTATCTTGATGATTAACAACATATTCTAATAAATTTTTAATAACATAATTATGAGTTTTACCTCCTGGCCACATAATTATTAACATTCTTTTTATTGGTAAATTTTTTATAGGATTTACACCTTGAACTTTAATTTCTGTTTCGTTTTTAATTTGATATATTACTGTTGGTTTTATTTCATTTTCTTTTTTATTTGGAATTGGATTTGGATTTTGATTTGGAATTGGTTGAGGTTTTGACCTTTTTTTTCTAGATGAAATTAAAGCTATAAATGTTAAAAAAATTATTTTAAAGAGAATTTTCATAAAAATTAAATTTAAATATTTATTTAATTAATTTTTATGTCATTAATAATAATTAAATTAATTAATTATTAATTATAAATCTTTATTATATTAAAAATAATAATAATATAATTTTAATGAATTAAAATATTTAATTATTAAATTATTCAATAATTATTTTATTTATTATAAAATTTTTATTTTTTTTTGTTGTCAGTGTCAAAAAGAATATTATAAAACAATATAAATAAAAAACCAATACATCCAATATAAATAACAAATCTTGCAATAACACATGTATAATCACCATGAGAATTTCCTTCTAAAATAATATCTTTAAAATAATTTTTTAAATTATTTTTATTTTCGTTTAAATCATCTTTTTTTTTATTATTATTCATTATATAAAATAATTTATTTAAATTATATTATTATTTATAATAAATTTATATATTATTCAATTTTTTTTAAATAATAAAAATATAAATTCATTTGAATTGGATTATGTTGAGTTGAAAAAGTTGTTCGTTTAATTTGAATACATTTAAATAATTTTCTTTCTTCTAATTTTGAAAAAACATTTCCTTTCCAAAAATTTGGATTTTTTGAACTCATACTTAAAATAATTCCATTATTTTTAAGAACATAATAAATTTTTTCATAAATATTCACTAATTTTTCTGGAACTTCAGGTGAATTTTTAGTAGCAATTGAATCTAATCCAGCTTTTTCAATAATCATATTAAATTCATTTTGATTAAAATATTCATTTAATCTATTAAAATCACATTGCATATAATTAATTGAAGTATTTTCATATGTTTTTTTCATTTGATTTATAACATTATAAGAAAAATCAATAGCAGTAATATTTTTATACCCTAAATTATATAAATTAAACGACATAGTTGAATTTCCACATCCTAATTCTAAAATATTAATTTGATGAGGTTTTGAATAAAAATTTTCTTTTATTATTTCATCTATTTTAAAATCTTTATTTAATTGAGGAAAATTTGTATACCAATCCATTTGTTGAGTAAAATAACCATAACGACCTTCCCAATAAGATTGAGAAAAATATTCATGTCCTTTTTTACGTAAATATTTCATTAATAAATAAAATAAAATTGTAAAAATTATGAAATAAAATAATATTTTTTGCCCTGTTGATGTTAGAAATTCCATATAAAAAAAGAATATATATATATATATATTATTATTATAATATTAAAAAAAAATAAATTAATTATATTATTTATTAATCTAATTCATCTAAATTTGATTCTTTTATTTCAATTTTAACTCCATTATCAATATTTATTTCTTCTTTTTTATTATCTATTATTTTTTGTTTTTCTTCTTCTAATTTTACAAGAGGTGATTTAATAATTTCTAATTCAGGGGGTTTATCTTCATTATTATTTATTTCTATATTATTTTTAACATTTTCAATATTTTTATTTTCATTATTTAATTCATTTTCATTTATAATTTCTTTATTAATATTTTTTTCTATATTTTTATCTAAATTATTATTTTTATTTTCTTCAAATTCAACTTCTTTTCCATACCAATTTTTCATATCTTCTTTTGAAATATCCGGAATAAATTTTTTTTCTCTTTCATTAAAAATATCATTATTTCTTTTCTTTTTTAAATTTTCTAATAATTCATATCTTTTTTTTTCTTTTTCTTCTTCAGTTAAAACAGGTTCTTCTTTTTTTAAATTAGTTCCCCATTTTTTTTCAAGAATTTCTCTACATTCTTTTAAATGTTTTTCTTCTTTTTCTTTTTTTTCTTTTCTCCATTTTTCTCTTTCTTGTTTTTCTCCTTCTAATCCACCTTTTCCAAAAGCCAAAGCAAATCTTCTTTCATCATCAAAAATTGGTTTATCATCAATGTATCTAATTTCTTTTATTTTATTAATTAATGTTTTACGATAATAAGGAATTTTTTTAATTGCTGAATTGCCTGTAAAATATAAAACTCTTAAATTAGGAATTTTAGAAAAAATCTCATCTACAATATTAGGGTCACTTAATCTGTTATCACTTATATCTAAAACATTAAATTCTTTCCCTAATTTTAATAATTCTTTAACATCATCCAAACCGTTTGTTCCTATTCTATTACGTTTTATTAAAAAATTTGATAATTTTTGGAGATTTTCAATTCCTTCGATTTTTTTAATTAAATTATCACTTAAATTCAAATTTGCTAAATTAATTAATTTATCTAATCCTTCAATTTTTGTTATTACATTTTCATGTAAAAATAATGAAGTTAAATTAACTAATGAATCTAAACCTTCAATTTTTTCTATTGAATTACCTTCTAAATATAAAACTTTTAAATTTTTAAAATATTCTAAATTTTCAATTTTTTTAAAACTTTTAAAATGTAAATATAATAATTCATTTATTTCATATATTTTATAATAAATATTTCCGTTTAATGCTAAAAGTTTATCTAAATATTCTCTAGTTATTCTTGGTTCTTCTCTTATGTTATAATTTTTTTTTGGATTTTCTAATTCTTTCATTTTATTTCTTAATTCATTATAAGAAGCATAATGATAAATTTCTCCTGTTTTTTTATTTATTACAACTGAAGGATCATTTGATTGATTTATTTCTATATTTTTTGATGTTTTTTTTGATGTTTTTTCCTTTATTAAATTTATTTTATTTTTTATTTCATTTGATAAATTTTCATATTCTTTTAAATTTGAAATTTTTTCTAAAAGATTTTCTAATTTTTTTATTTTTCTATATTTATTTATTTTTTAATTTATAATTATGTTATATAATAAAATTTACTCAATATTATCATCTTGAAATGATTCATTTATTGTTTTATATTCTTCATTAAAATTTATTTGTTCAAGAGAAATATCATTTAAATTAATATCTAAATTATTTTCAATTTTATTTAAATTTTCTGTTTCTTTGTTCATTAAAAAATTAATTTTTTATTTAAATTTAAGTAAATTTATTAATTGTTTAATTATAAATATTTATAAATTAAATATATAAATAAAAAAATGGGGGATGGGGGATTGGGGATTGGGGATTGGGGATTGGGGATTGGGCCCAATCCCCAATCCCCAATCCCCA
>JAEEGK010026078.1_pt1 | contig 11932 bp, 11 predicted proteins | sample 8958771 | NCBI WGS metagenome assembly JAEEGK01 (sample SAMN16246547, study PRJNA631951) | gut metagenome | biome: gut microbiome; feature: rumen; material: SC-attached | host: Bos | place: Iran: Karaj | collected 2018-10 | reverse complement strand
TTTGCCAAACAGATACAGAAGGAGGTCACAGATTTCGAGGGTGTTCATGGTGTATTCGACCTGATATTGCACAACTACGGCCCTGACGTAAAGATTGGTTCGCTGCACATCAACGTTTATGATACGATGACAGCCCACGAGATTCACGGACTGACACGACGGATTTCAACGCAGATGTATGAGAAGCATGGTATTATCATGACTGTTGGCGTATATGCCATCGCTACAGGCGATAACAAGCGGGCTGAGTTGCAAGCAACGGTGACGCAGACCCTCGCAGCCCACAAGGACATCGTACAGGTGCATGGCTTCTACTATTCTGAGAAAAGGAAGTATCTGTCTGTAGATGTTGTGCCTGATATCTCCGTCCACGACGAGGCCGCCTTTATCAGTCAGCTTACTAGTGAACTTCAGCCGTTAGTGCCCGACCAGCAAGTGGTTGTCGTAGTGGATCATAACTATAGTGAATAACACTTTCCGTAATATTGGTAATCCATAAAAATAACAAGACTATGATTAGAAGAGCTGAAATAAAAGATATACCAGGTATTATTGAACTGTTGCATCAGGTAAATATGGTGCATCATGTATTGCGCCCCGATTTGTTCAAGCCCTATACCACCAAGTATAACGAGCAGGAACTGGAGGCCTTGATAGGTGATGACAGCAAACCTATCTTTGTTTTCGAAGATGCGGCGGTGTTAGGTCATGCTTTTTGCATGATAACTGAAGTAAAGGGCGATAAGTTGCTGCAGGACATCAAAACGCTGTATATAGATGATATCTGTGTGGATGAAAAGGCTCGCGGACAGCATGTGGGCAAGGCTTTGTACGAATATGTGCGTGATTATGCCGCATCGATAGGTTGCAATAACATCACCCTGAATGTGTGGGAGGGCAACGATGCCGCATTATCATTCTACAAAAACATGGGCATGAAAGTACAGAAAACAACTATGGAAATATCATTTTAATATGAAACGATTTATACTGAGTGGATTAATCCTGATTCTAAGCACGTTGCTTTGTGTGGCCCAGCATCTGCATGGTATGACTATCGACGTGGGGAATAATCATCCAGCTGACTCATCGCATATAACACATTTCAGCATCGGTTTAAGCAACCACACCGATACGCTGAAAGGCGTGCAACTGAATGCGATATCAAACTATGCATATAACGCCAGAGGACTACAACTGTCGGGCTTCTCAAACATCTCGTCCTCGCCAATGAAAGGTTTACAATTAAGCGGTGTTACCAACATATCTATGGGCGTGGAAAAAGGTGTACAACTATCAGGAATCCATAACATCTCGTCGGGCTATATGCGAGGTGTGCAACTGGGAGCTTCGAATTACGCTGAAGAACTGAATGGGGCGCAGATTGGACTGTTGAACACAGCACAGAAGCACACAAAAGGTTGGCAAGTTGGTTTGATTAACTACACCAAGGACACCGGCGGGCACAAGATTGGATTTGTAAACGTAAACCCTAAAACCACCATCGATGTGATGGTTTTTGGAGGTACCAGTTCAAAATTGAATGGTGCCATCAGATTCCGCAATAAGAGTACTTACAATATCATAGGTGTTGGTACACATTATATGGGTTTTAACGAGAATTTCTCGGGGGCTCTGTTTTATCGTATCGGACAATACAAGCAGATGACACCAAAGCTATCTTTAAGCGGTGATATCGGTTATTATCATATCGAAACTTTTAAAAAACACAGTGATGATGCCGCCAAGCAGTTATTCTCGATACAGGCCCGTATTAATGCCGACTATCAGCTATCGCCCAGAACTGCACTTTTTGCCTCGGTGGGCTATGGCGACACACGCTATTACTATCACGAACAAAAATATCGCCGGGGTATGCTGGCCGAAGCCGGACTAACCTTCCGTTATCCGCATAACGTACATCGCGAATTAGCAGTGAATAAGCATACCGAAGACCGCACGCCTGCCGACTCGGTGATGGCAATAGGGGTGGGGAAGAAGCACCCATGGTGGGCACTGGGACAAGTGACTGGTGTGAATGCATTTGTACATTTCTTCGACCGTTGTATTACCAACCAGGACTTTGCGCAAACCACGCTACACACCTGGGGTGAGAACTTTAAGAACGGATTTGTATGGGATAACGACGTGTTCTCGACCAATCTGTTTATGCATCCCTATCATGGCAATCTTTATTTCAATTCTGCCCGAGCCCAGGGGCTCAACTTCTGGGAGTCGGCCCCGTATGCAATGCTCGGCTCTCTGGAATGGGAGTTTTTGGGAGAGATTGAACCACCTGCGCTTAACGACTTGATAGCCACTACCTTTGGTGGTATATGTATCGGCGAAATCACCAACCGTATCAGCAAGATTTTTCTGAACGATTCGAAGCGTGGATGGCCTCGATTCTGGCGTGAGTTGGGAGCTACAATCTTTAACCCTATGGGTGAATTGAAGCGATTTGCCACCGGCGATGCGTGGACAGTGCGCAGTCGCAATTACCGATACCACGATTATAATCGTAATCCTATCGATGTGTCGATATCGTTGGGCGATCGTTACCTGGCCGACGCTGGTGGTTTGTTCAAGGGCGAGCATAACCCATATATTAATCTGTATATGCAATATGGCGACCCAGTGAACGAGGGTGAGCATAATGCACCTTACGACTTTTTTGAGATGGAGTTTACGGGCGGTATCTCCAGCAATCAGCCCGTACTTAATCAGATACATCTGCTGGGCCGGCTGTGGAGTACACCGATGATAGAACGCAGGAACATCAAAGCCGAATTCGGTCTGTATCAGCATTTCGACTATTTCGACTCGAAACCTGTAAAAGACGGTTCCGACCTGACTCCTTATCGTATCAGCGAGGCGGCTGCCTTTGGTCCTGGTGCCATTATTCAGATGCCCGAGGTTGGCGTACTCTCACACCTTGAGCAACGTATCTTTGCCAATGTGGTATTATTGGGTGGAACCAAAAGCGACTACTATAATATCATCGACCGCGACTACAACATGGGTAGCGGCTTTAGCGTAAAAACAAAAACCCATATGGAGCTGCGTAACTTCGGACGTTTTATTCTTAATGCCCATTACTATCGTATCTATACCTGGAAGGGATACGATCCTGATACGGATTTTGCTAACATGACACACGAAGATATGCTGCATCTGAACTCACAAGGCGACAAAGGTAACGCAGCCCTGCTGGTTATCAACCCATTGACCGAATTCGACATTGCCCACAAATGGAGTATTGTGCTTTCAAGTTCATACTACGTCCGCCGAACCTATTATAAATATTATGATGATGTGAAAGCCAATACCTTCGAGATTCGTCTCGGTGCCACTGTACATTTGTAATTTTAATCCCATGTCCAATATATGTTTTGTGATATGATAGACCAGATTATTGAACACAACAAGACATTTCACTTTCCGTAATATTGGTAATTCTTTCCAAGATTCGGGTAGTGCCTCCTTGACGAAATCATCGTAACTTTGCCGACGAATTCAAAACATAATAAAGATGAAGCAGATTATGATGTTACTGGCAGTAATGCTGCTGACTGCCTGTTCAAAGGACGACGAGGTGAAGGCGCAGACTATGACACAGAAAATGTATATCACTATCGACGGACAGACACAGGCTGTGACGCTCGTCGACAATCAAGCAACAAAGACGCTTGTCGAGAAATTGCAGCAGGCTCCCGTCACCGTGACGCTGAACAGCAGCGGAGGCTTTGAGATTTGGGGTTCGCTGGGCTTCTCGCTGCCCACAAGCAACGAGCAGATTAATGCACAACCGGGTGACGTCATCCTGTACAACGGTTCAAATATCTGCATCTTCTACGGTACGAACTCGTGGAGCTACACCCGTTTGGGGAAGATCGACGGTCTGTCGGAAAGTCAGTTTCGCACGTTCCTCAAAGCTGGCGAAAGCAATATCAGCGTCACGCTATCGCTCAGCAACACAACTGGTATCAATAGCGTTCGCTCTGACAAGGAAAGTGGTGCTTACTATTCGCTGAACGGTCAAAGAGTAGAAAATCCAAGGAAAGGTTTATTCATTAAAAACGGAAAGAAGATAGTATTATGAAAAAGGTATTAGCCGCAGTGCTGATGGGGTTGACACTCATGGCCTGCAATCAGAACAAACAAACAACAAACGATGATATGAATACAACATTAACATTGACACAGGAGTGGGACAAGGTGTTTCCACAGAGCGACAAGGTGACTCACGAGAAAGTGACCTTCAAGAACCGCTTCGGCATCGAACTCGCAGCCGATTTGTATAAGCCAAAGGGCACTGAGGGCAAATTGCCGGCAATTGCTTGTAGCGGTCCCTTCGGCGCCGTGAAGGAACAGTCGAGTGGTCTCTACGCGCAGACGCTGGCTGAGCACGGATTCCTGACTATTGCCTTCGACCCGTCTTATACCGGTGAGTCGGGTGGCGAACCCCGCTATGTATCTTCTCCCGACATCAACACAGAGGATTTCTCTGCTGCGGTGGATTATCTCATGACGCGCGATGATGTAAACCCTGATCGCGTGGGTATCCTCGGCGTGTGCGGATGGGGAGGCATCGCCCTCAATGCAGCGGCACTCGACCCGCGTATAAAGGCTACCGTGGCGACGACGATGTACGACATGAGCCGTGTATCGCAGAACGGCTATCACGACGACGGCGACAGCAAAGAAGCTCGCAACGCCATGCGCAAAGCCTTGGCCGAACAGCGCCTGAAGGACTGTAAGAGCGGTTCCTATGAGCGTGCAGGGGGTGTGGTGGAAGACCCCGCCAACATGCCATGGTTCGTCCAGCAGTATCACGCCTACTACAAGACCCCTCGCGGCTACCATAAGCGTAGTCTCAACTCCAACGAGGGCTGGAACAAGACGTCCATCCTGCCCTGGCTCAATGCCGGTTTCCTCAAGTTTACCAACGAGATTGACAATGCCGTCATGATTCTTCACGGCGAGAAGGCCCACAGCCGCTATTTCGGCATCACCGCCTACGAGAACATGACGGGCGAAAAGGTAGATTTGCAGGGGCAGGACGCGAACCTCCAGCCGCTCAATGCACCGCTTGCTGAGCCGTTCATCGTCAACCGCGGCAACAAACAGCTCTACATTGTGCCAGGTGCCACCCATTGCGATCTCTATGACGGCGGCGAGAAAAGCTATATTCCTTTCGACAAACTGGAGGAATTCTATCAAGCAAATCTGAAATAATATGGCAGAAAGGATTATCCAAATAGACAGCGTGGATTCGTACAACAAACTGTACGGATGGGAGACGCTGCACCCGCTGGTAACGGTGGTGAACCACGCCAATCCGATGGCGAGCGACCTGAACCACTCGCGGCTGAACTACGGTCTGTATGCGCTGTTCCTGAAACAGGGCGACGGCTGCTCGATACGCTACGGACGCGAGAAGTACGACTATCAGGAGGGCACAGTGGTGAGCTTCAAGCCCGGACAGGTGGTCGAAGTGGAATGGGACGAGAGCCGACCCATGCCGCCCTCGTGCGGACTGCTGTTCCACCCTGACCTGCTCTTCGGCACGCAACTAGCCCGCCGCATCAACGACTACTCGTTCTTCGACTACGACCAGCGCGAGGCCCTGCACCTCTCGGAGCGCGAGCAGCGTATGGTGGTGGAATTGTTTGATAGGATAGGGGAGGAGTTGCAGCATCCCATCGACCGCCACTCGCAGACGCTCATCACCGATGCCATCGGCCTGCTGCTGGACTACTGCATGCGCTACTACGATCGCCAGTTCATCACGCGCCACAAAGTGAACAGCGACATCCTCACCGCTTTCCACCAACAACTGCGCGAGTACTTCGTCAGCGGTCATCCCGAGCGAAATGGTCTGCCCTCGGTAGCCTACTTCGCCGACAAGGCCTGTCTGTCGCCCAACTATTTCGGCGACCTGATAAGCAAGGAAAGTGGCACTACCGCCCAGCGTCACATTCAGGATGCCGTCATTGAGCGTTCGAAGCAACTGCTCGTAGAAACCCGTCTGCCCGTCAGTGAAATCGCCTATCAGCTCGGTTTCCAGTATTCGCAGCATTTCTCGCGACTGTTCAAGTCGCGCACAGGTATGACGCCGAATGAGTATAGATTAACAGCATAAAAACAATTAAAAGAATATAAACATGTTAGGAAACTTTTCTTATTACAATCCCACCAAGTTATATTTTGGTGATGAGTCTTTGAACTTCCTCAAGGACGAACTGAAGAACTACGGTCCCGTGGTGCTGTTGAACTATGGCAGCGGCAGTGTGAAGCGTAATGGTATCTACGATCAGGTGGTGGCCATCCTGAAGGAGGCAGGCAAGACCATCGTGGAGAACCCGGGTGTGATGACCAATCCCACGTTGGAGAAACTGAACGAGGGCGTGAAGATTGCCCGTGAGAACAAGGTGGATTTGATTCTTGCTCTTGGCGGCGGCAGCGTATGCGACTACTCGAAGGCGGTAGCGGCCTCGGTGTTCTATGATGGAAACTACTGGGACAAGTTCTGGTTGAAGCAGGAACAACCAGATGCCGACCAGAAGCTGTTGCCCGTAGGTTGTGTGCTGACGATGGCTGGCACTGGCTCGGAGATGAATGCCGGCACGGTGATTACCGATGCTGAGCACACGTTCAAGGTGGGCCACGTGTTCGACAGTCGCCTGATGCCGAAGTTCTCTATCCTGAATCCAAAGTTCACGATGACTGTGCCCGAGAATCAGATGAAGGCAGGCATCTACGACATCATGAATCATATCATGGAGCAGTACTTCTCTGATTTTGATGACAATACAAGCGATTACCTCTCGGAAGGCTTGATGCGCTCAGTCATCACCAGCAGTCGTATTGCCGTGAAGAATCCACAGGACTACGAGGCTCGTTCGAACATCATGTGGACTGCCACATGGGCGCTAAACACCCTCATCGGGCTGGGCAAGAAGGAGGACTGGATGGTACACATGATTGGTCACAGCGTGGGAGCCTGGACACATGCCCCTCACGGCTATGCATTGGCCTCCGTCTCGATGGCATATTATCGCAGGGCAATGGAAAACGGACTGCCAAAGTTTGCCCGTTTTGCGCACAACGTTTGGGACATCCCCACGGAAGGAAAGACTGAACGCGAACTGGCCGAAGCTGGTCTTGAATCCCTAAAGAACTGGATGCTGGAGATTGGATTGCCACTCACCATCAGCGAGTTGGGAGCTACCAATGAGATGATTTCTGGCATTACCGAAACCACCGTTGTTTATCCTGCAGGCTATCTGAATCTTACAAAAGAAGATATTACGAAGATACTAGAGGAGAGCATGTAATCTATATTCAATGACAAATCTCAAATTATCATAAATCCCAAGGCATTTCTACCATGCTTTGGGATATTTTTCGTATCTTTGCAAAATAATTACTAACCAATGTGACTATGACAAAAAAGATTATGATTATCGATGGCGGCCCTAGAAAGAAATTTAATACGGCTGCAATGTGTGCGAAAGTTGCTGAGGGTGTACGTTCCGTTGGGGGCGAGGCCAAGATTGTGCGTCTCTACGATATTGCCTACAATACCTATCAGGTAAAGAACTATGACCGTTACGAACTCGCAGGATTTTCAGAAGAAGCTAAGCGTCAATGGCGCGACGAACATTGGGAAGAGGACTTGCAGAAAGCCTTTGAGGCCGGACAGCAGATGGCAGAGAAATAGCAATATGATTATAGATTTACAGAGTTTCTTTATATCGCTTTTGAACGTAGTCTGCGAGATGGCTCCCTATCTGCTGTTAGGATTCTTCATCGCAGGCGTGCTACATGTGTTTGTGCCGCAGAGGTTTTATGCCAATTATCTTTCGCGTAATAATAAGTTTTCAGTGCTTTGGGCGGCACTGTTGGGTGTGCCACTGCCGTTGTGTTCGTGCGGAGTAATCCCAACTGCTATTGGTTTGAGGAACGAGAAGGCTTCGAAGGGAGCCATTGCCTCGTTCTTGATTGCCACACCACAGACGGGTATCGACTCCATTTTGGCCACATTCTCGCTGATGGGACTTGGCTTTGCAATTATCCGTCCTGTGGCTGCACTTATCACCGGTGTTTGTGGTGGACTGCTGGTGAACCGACTGGTTCGCGAGGATGATATCTCCAGCATCGACAACTGTTCGTGTGAGGTGGAAAGTGGAAACAGAATTTGGCGTGTTCTGCGATATGCCTATTACGATATGCTTCGCGACATCGGTCTGCGACTGCTTATCGGACTGATAGTAGCAGCGCTGATTCAGGTGGCTGTGCCTGATGAGTTTTTCCTCAGTTTCGGCAGTCAGCCATTGTTGCAGATGCTGGTGATTCTGATCATTGCAGTGCCGATGTATATCTGTTCTACGGGTAGCATCCCCGTGGCAGCCGCGCTGATGATGAAGGGACTCTCGCCTGGTGCAGCATTGGTGATGCTGATGGCAGGGCCTGCCGTTAATCTCGCATCAATCCTGGTGGTTCATAAGTCGATGGGGCGTCGTTTTACATCGATTTATCTGATGACCATCGTAGGCTTTGCCGTTCTCTTCGGCCTGCTGCTCAATGCTACGGGGCTCGACTTTGCCGTTGCCGTTCAGGATGCTTGCTGCATGAATGAATCGGCTATGCCAAGTGTGTTCAAGATTGTTTGTGCCACAGTATTAACATTATTAATTATATTTGCGCTTATGATGAAGTTTTTCAGCAAGTTTACCACCAAAAAAACGTTAGCCCCCGATGTAACCATCTATCGCGTTGAGGACATGCATTGCAGTCATTGCGAGGCTGCCGTGGTTCGTGCCGTTGAGGATTTGCCTGGCGTTGAGAAAGCTAAGGCCAGTGCATCTGCCAATAGCCTTACCATCAAAGGCACTGCCACCGAAGAGGCCATCCGCACAGCGGTTGAAGGTATTGGTTATACGTTCAAGGGACGAAAGTAGCACCTACCTTATTTTGCATCCAAAAAAATTAAAACGATGATTAGAAGAGCAGAAATAAAAGATATACCAGGTATTATTGAACTGTTGCATCAGGTAAACATGGTGCATCATGTATTGCGCCCCGATTTGTTCAAGCCCTATACCACCAAGTATAACGAGCAGGAACTGGAGGCCCTGATAGGCGATGACAGCAAACCTATCTTTGTTTTCGAAGATGGGGGAGTGTTAGGCCATGCTTTTTGCAAGATAACCGAAGTAAAGGGCGACAAGTTGCTGCTGGACATCAAAACACTGTATATAGATGACATCTGTGTAGATGAAAATGCACGCGGCCAGCATGTGGGCAAAGCCTTGTACGAATACGTGCGCGATTACGCCGCATCAATTGGATGCAATAACATCACCCTGAATGTGTGGGAGGGCAACGATGCCGCATTATCCTTCTACAAAAACATGGGCATGAAAGTACAGAAAACAACCATGGAAATTGTGCTGTAACTTTGCGACAATATTATAATAACTAAACAATTACGATTATGAAGGTTTTGATTTTACAAGGCTCTCCAAGAGCTAATGGAAACACCGCTTGGATGGCGGAAGAGTACAAGAAGGCTGCCGAGGCAGCAGGTCATGAGGTGACACTGGTGAACGTAGCCAAAATGAAGATTGCAGGCTGCATGGCTTGCGAGTACTGTCGTACTAATGGCAACGGCACCTGCATCCAGAAGGACGACATGCAGGAACTCTGCCCCATGATGAACGAGGCCGAGGTAATTGTACTGGCTGCACCCATCTACTACTTTACAATCTGTGCACAGATTCAGGCTGCCATCCAGCGCATGTACTGCGTAAACAAACCAGCCAACGTGAGGAAGATGGCACTGCTGATATCGTCGTACTCGCCTGGTGTATATGATGGTGCAAAAGCCGAGTTCCGCGATATCTGCAACTACTGGAAGGTAGAGAACATGGGCTTTGTTACTGCCAAGATTGACGAGCAGAAGACCGAAGAAACCAAACGGAAGGTAGTGGCACTTGCTTCGATAATATAAACGATAAATAAATCATAAATCCCAAGGCAGAATCAACATGCTTTGGGATTTTTTTCGTATCTTTGCAACCAAATTATTAAAAATCTATGATAAGTAAAGATATACGCGAACAGATAATAGCTTTGGTGCATAAAGAGGTGGTGCCTGCTATCGGGTGTACCGAACCGATGGCGGTGGCACTGTGTACGGCAAAAGCTAAAGAGCAGTTAGGCTGTAAACCAGAAAAGATTGTGGCACTGCTGAGTGCCAATATCCTAAAGAATGCTATGGGTGTTGGTATTCCAGGCACAGGTATGATAGGACTTCCCATTGCCATTGCCCTGGGTGCGCTCATAGGCAAGAGCGAATACCAGTTGGAGGTGCTGAAGGACCTTACTCCTGATGCACTTGAAGAGGGCAAACAATATATCACGGAGGATAGAATTGACATCCGGTTAAAGGATGGAAAGTGCGACAAACTGTACATTGAGATTATTGCATCGGCAGGCGACCGACAGGAAACGGCTATCATCGCAGGCAGTCATACCCATTTTGTTTCGGGTGATGCCAGTTACGCCAGGACTGCGGCGAGCGATGAAGATGACGAGATAGCACTGAACATGCGACTGGTGTTCGACTTTGCAACTACCGCTCCTTTGGACGAGATACGTTTTATTGAGGAGGCACGCACCTACAATATGAATGCTGCCCGCGAGGCGCTGAAGGGCAACCACGGTCATAATCTGGGTAAGACCATCGATCGTCCGCTGGCCAAAGGCATCTTCGGTAACAGCATCTATTCGCACATTATTTCGCGAACAGCTTCGGCTTGTGATGCCCGTATGGGTGGTGCCATGATTCCTGTGATGAGTAACTCAGGTTCGGGTAATCAGGGCATCTGTGCCACAAACCCCGTATGTGTGTATGCCAAAGAAAACGAGAATACGGAGGAGGAACTGCTGCGTGCCCTGATGCTGAGTCATTTGACGGCCATCTATATCAAACAGAGTCTTGGAAAGCTGTCGGCACTCTGCGGTTGTGTGGTAGCCTCGATAGGTTCAAGTTGTGGCATTACCTACCTGATGGGAGGCGACTACGAGCGTATCTGCTATGCTGTAAAGAATATGATTGCCAATCTGACGGGTATGATCTGTGATGGTGCCAAACCATCGTGCTCGTTGAAGATTACCAGTGGCGTCAGCACGGCTTTGCTGTCAGCACTGCTGGCTATGGAGGGCAAATGCGTATCGCAGGACGAAGGTATCGTGGACGACAGTGTTGACAAGAGCATCCACAATCTTACCAGCATTGGTGCCGAGGCCATGTGTAAAACCGATGAAATGGTTTTGAACATCATGACCTCGAAAAAGCATTGAATATCTCAATAGAATTTATTTGATAATCAGCTTATCACCCTGCCAGTGAATAATTAAATACGACAGAATTCAACAAAAGTTAAATCCCAAGGCAAAACAATTGTGCTTTGGGATTTTATTCGTACTTTTGCAGCCGAATATATGAAACTAGCGAATAAACGACATATGGCGGCTTGGATGCTATTGGCAGTTTTTGTGCCAATACTGGTGCTGTCGTCTATTCACATTCATGAAACTGGCGATACAACAACTACCGAGTGTAACGACTGCGTACACCATAGTTGTCATGGTCACCTTTCGTCGGTGGCATCGTGGGATCACGACTGCGTGCTGTGCCAGTTCCTGACGCTGACTATGTTGGCAGCCGCTGTGTTGGCTGTTACGTTATATGTTCATGTATGTATCAAGAGTTATGCCCAGCCCTTGTGCGGATTTCGCACCAACAGCTGTGGCAACATCGTAACCCGAGGTCCTCCAACACTCTGATTACCTCGGATTATTTACATACATATATATAACATACAATTAATTACAAAACAGAATGAAAGCAAGATATATC
>JAEEGK010026077.1_pt1 | contig 11932 bp, 10 predicted proteins | sample 8958771 | NCBI WGS metagenome assembly JAEEGK01 (sample SAMN16246547, study PRJNA631951) | gut metagenome | biome: gut microbiome; feature: rumen; material: SC-attached | host: Bos | place: Iran: Karaj | collected 2018-10 | reverse complement strand
GCGGCTCCAGGAATTCGATGTCAAAGCCAAACTGGTTCTGATAGGCTCTTCGCGCAGTATTGTATAGATTAAGGTGGAACTGACGGATGTCCTCCTCACCTTCAGGCAGGCCTCCTCCATAGAGTTCGCCTCGACATACAATCTTCACACTCCTACCCGATCCTCCCAGGAAGCACAGCATCGTTTCAGGCAGTTTCTTCGCCAACTCCCTGATTTCCACTGCTTTCTCATACGTCTGCAGGTCGTTCACCTCCAGCACCACGAGCCCGTTATAACCAATCATCCGCCATTCGCCCTTCCGATTCTGATAGTCAGCCGCAAAACAGATGCGTGGCAGGCGGACACCACCTTCCCATTGCGTCGACACCTGTCCGTCGGCCTGTCTGTGGGGATTCATCAGGTGATACACCTCGCGGGTCTTTTTCACAGCATGGTCAATGAGGCCATCCCTGATGGCAGCAACCAGATCAGCCAGCTCCACACGGTTAATCACCTCTTTACGACCGTCTTTCTTCAGTAAGGTTACTTTCATATTGTTTCCAATGTCTAATTATAATCGCTGGCAAAATTACAAAAAAATCTGAAATCACATACATAACTACATAAAATTTTTCAAATCCACTGAAAATAAAGGCAATTTGATTATTCTATAACTGCGCCTTATCTACATTTTAACTACATAATACTACATTCTACATACATAAAAATAACTGAAAAGGCTGCTAGCAGAAACGATTATTGGCTCTTGCAGACTTTACAATTCGTTCCTGCTAATGAATTCTCTAGAGAATATAATGCTTTGCTTAGGACTTGCAATTGTTAAGTAGTAATATAACTCTTTAATTCTCTAGAGAATTTATTTGCAAATACTAAGCAGAAAACCTGCGATATACCTTCTTCTACTTTGCTACCTCCCTTATCAGCACTATAAATATGTAGTTAAAATGTAGTAATATGTATGTAAAATGTAGGTAAAGAACAAGATAAATTATAGTTATATAACTAGATATCAATAGATTAGCATAAGACCATGTAGTTATGTATGTAAAAAAGAAGGTTTTGAAGAAAGGAAATAGATTGATTTCTCAAAAAATCATAATATTCGAGAAAATATTTTTGATTTTCTAGAAAATTATGTAAATTTGCAGCAAAATCAATAATGACGATATGAGATACAAAATCAAGAAAGAAACCAAACCTACACTTCCAACTTATGGTAAGTACAAGGCAGTAGCCGTTCACAACCAAACCATCGAGAGCCATCAGCTTTTCGAAGAGGCAGCATCCAGAGGCATGAGTATCAGCGGTGGTGTGCTCGAAGGACTGATGATGACAGTAGGAGAGACGGTGATGCGCCATCTGAAGATGGGCGACAAGGTGCGTCTGAAGAACTTCGGCCTGTTTAAACTTGAAATCGAGAGCGAGAAGGTCGACAACCTCAAGGACTTCCGTGCCAAGAAGCACATCCGGGGTGTCCGCCTCCACTTCATCCCTGAAAGCGAAAGCGGATCCCCCGAACTCTACAAGGGCATCACCTATGAAAGAGACAAAACCTTCAAGGAGGAATAGCATTTAATTTCAATTAAGATGAAGAAAGCAATAATCAGTTTAGTACTGGCGATGATGTCAGTAGCCGGATACGCTCAGAGCGTCGTAGGCAAGTGGGTAACAGAAGGTGGTGATTCTTTATTACCCTAAAAAATACAAAAAAATATCGAGAAAGCCAAATGCTTTCCCGATTATTTTAAAAAAAAAGCCGTGTCACATTGTATCCTGTCCCCGCCGTGACATAACAAAAGAGTCCCTTCTGTTAGAATCTCTCCAACTTTGTCGGAGTATCTTGAAGAATCTCACAAGACGGGGTTTACTGACGGACTACGATCTTTCCTCCTCTCGGGATGCCCATCAGCTGCATGAAGAAATCTTCAACCTGGTTTGGAATATCTTTCACCCGAATCTCAAGGTTACTCTTTGGTGCATCCTTCACACGTACCTCTACATTACCCTTTTGGGCACCTTTCACACGAATCCCTACATTATGCTTTGGAGCATCTTTCACGCGAATCTCTAAAGAACTCTTTTGTGGGGTTCCGGCATTAGGGTTTGCGTTTGCACTGGCGGTGAATACGAATGAGAAAACGATTGCTGCAACTGCGCTCATGAGCACCTTCTTTGCATTGAAATTCTTTGTTGTCATAATCTTAATATTTTAATGTTTATACTATTCTTAACTGTGTCGTTTGTTTCTTTTCGACGATGCAAATTTACGGCGATTTCCGGCAGTTTCCAAGAAATTTCTTCGATTCTTCTCAAAGTTGTATGGACAATCGCCTAATCTTTGGACAAATCGAGGAAATCCATCCAAAACTTGTCCAAAACGAGCGCGGGGACTGGCTCCAGTGGCACTGCCCGGGTGCCTGTCTCCATGACTACATCCAAAGGATTAATGAAAAAGTGGGTCAGAGAACCGTCCCCTGACCCAATCGAATAAACTGCCGTCTGGCATAACAAAAAGGGCCGGCACCCTCTCGATACTAGTTCTTGTAGATTGTAAACTATAAAAGCCACACTCCTCAAGGAATGTGGCTTTAATGTTATGTAATATGGTATTTCAATCAGAATACGTAGGCAATACCAACCTGGAATACGGGACCATCGTATTTCATCTCATACTCAGATGAATAGGTATTACCATTATATGTAGTTGAGGTGCTCTCTGTCTTCTTGTTATACTGGTATTTGATGTCGAAGTTAGCCTTGACATTGTCGGTCAGGAAATACTCTATACCTGCACCGCCCTGGAAACCAAAGATGGTTTGTTGTTTATCAAACACGGCTTTAAAGGCATCTCCATGAGTCATGCCGAGGTTGGCACCAACGAGTGGATAGATGTAGAGCTTGTCGACAATAGGAATAAGATATTGCAGATTCAGGTCAAAATCCATAATACCTGCATCATTTTTGGGGAACCAGTAGTTGAAAGCAGCTTCAGCACGGAAATTCTCAGTTATGGAGTACTGAGCCTTAGCACCAATACCGAAGGGATTGTATTCATTCCCATATGCAGCAATACCTGCATTAGCACCAATTGCAAACTTACCTGCTTCTTGTGCAAACGCGCCGACACTCATGAGCATCAGGGCGGCAATCAACATAATTTTTTTCATACTATACATGTTTTAATGTTAATAAAAAATAGAATTTTTGCAAAGATAGTCATTTTTTTCGTTAGTTCCAAGAAAATAGCTGAAAATCTTAAAAAAAACATGCTTGTGCGCCCAAATAGGGCCGACATCTTTCCGATGCCAGCCCTTTTTCCTCAGGTATCATATCCAGTTCAATACTTGTCATACTCCTTTGCAAAAATACGTTTTTCTTCAAATCACCTCGAAGTGGCGGAGGGCATTCAGGATGCCATCGTCATCGACAGAGGTGGTGACGTAGTCGGCCTGACGTTTCAGGTCATCGATGGCATTGCCCATCGCGATGCCGATGCCTGCCTGGAGAATCATCGAGGTATCGTTGCCTCCGTCACCAAAAGCCATCGTGCGACTGGGGTCGAAACCCTCGTGACGAGCCATCGCCAGGATGCCCTTACCTTTATCAGCACCGTTGGCGGTGATATCCGTAAACTCAGGATGCCAGCGCCCAGAGACGCACTGCGGCAAACGGGCCATCAACAGCGGCTCATAGTCAGCAGGGAAGAAAGCCGTCAACTGCAGGATATCCTGTTGGAGTACGACATCCAACGGTGAGGCCTTGTCGAGATTCTTCACCGCCAGCATCTGACGGAAAATGCGATCCACATCACCCCTAGGGTCGAGCACGGCCACATCCTTACGGCCCACGATGATCAGACTGTTCTCTTTTTCCTGACAGTCAGCCACGCAGGTCATCACATCCTCCTTGGGAATGGGCTGGCAACACACGTACTCGTCGCCCACAAAACACAGGGCTCCGTTGGTGGTGATATAGCCGTCGATCAGGTGTTCGATGGCACCAAGGTTGGTGATGATGATGGGTGGGCGACCTGTCGCAATATAGACTCGCGAGCCATTAGCCTTGGCCTGCGTCAGAGCGAGGATGGTGGACGGGGGAATCTCGTGTGTCTCGAAACTCACGAGCGTACCGTCGATATCGAAAAACAATGCATATTGTTGTGTCATGATAGTCCTCTTTGGCAGTTTTTACCCTTTTACGGCTTTTGGGGTCCAGTTCTTGAAGAAACGCAATACCTTCGCCTGATTGTAGCCCTGACCTTCTTCCAGGAAACTGGAATCCTGCATGTGAATCACCTTTCCCTCCTCGTCGAGTACCACGAACACTGGGAAGCCGAAACGGGACGGGTTGTTTAAACGTTCCATCACTTTCTTGCCACGCTCCATCTGGACACCATCAGACCTACGGGGATTATAGTTCACATGGATATAGACGAAGTTTTCATCAATCACATGGCTGATCGTGGTGTCATTCGTAATGAAATCGGCAAATCGCAGACACCAGGGACACCAGTTGCCACCAACCTGACAAATCACGAATTTCCTTTCCAATCTGGCTTTCACGACGGCCTGATCGATCTGCTCAATCGGGTCGATTTCCTCGTTGTAGACCTTCTTTCCTGCTCCAGCTTCCTGAGCATTCACCGTCAAGGTCAGAATCAATGCCAATATGGCACTAAACAGTATCTTTTTTATCATATCTTATATCTTAAAGCGGTGCAAAGATAGGCATTTTTCTCTTTTTTTCCAAATTACGACGGCAAAATAGCACAAAAGAATGCGGTTCTTTTTGTGTAATTCAGAGAAATGATTAACTTTGCAAACGAAATATAATCTATCTTCGTCAACTTACTGAGTCTGCAACCCTCAAAACTAAATGACATAATTATGATGAAAAGAACTTTTTTATTTGTCTGTGCCGCCCTTCTGGGAAGTTTCAGCACACTGACAGCACAAGTGAAATTGCAAAGCAACAATGTGGATGAAGTCCTTAAGGCTATGACGCTTGAGGAGAAAGCGATGCTTGTGGTAGGCGGCAACCGCCAGATTGCATCATCGTCAGATAATGGCATGATCGGCTCGCACGCCCAGCGTGTGCCTGGTGCTGCAGGAATGACACAGGCCATTCCCCGTCTTGGCATCCCATCTTCGGTGCTTACTGACGGTCCTGCTGGTGTGAGAATCAATCCCAAACGTGACAACGACACCAACACCTATTTCTGCACAGGATTTCCTGTGGGTACTGCACTCGCCTGCACCTGGAACACGCAACTCGTAGAAGAGGTGGGCAAGTGTATCGGCAACGAGGTGCTGGAATATGGCTGCGACGTGTTGCTCGCCCCAGGTATGAACATTCACCGTTCTCCGCTCTGTGGCCGTAACTTCGAATACTATTCCGAAGACCCGTATGTGACAGGAAAGATTGCTGCTGCCTATGTGCGAGGCATCCAGAGTCAGGGCGTGGGCACCTCCGTCAAGCACTTCGCTGGCAACTCTCAGGAGACCAATCGTATGGGTGTGGATGAGATCATATCGCAACGTGCTCTTCGCGAAATCTATCTGAAAGGCTTTGAAATCGCTGTCCGCGAGGCTGCTCCCTGGACGGTGATGTCATCGTATAACCGCATCAACGGCCCGTTCACTCAAGAGAACGGCGAACTGCTCACCACCATCCTCCGCGATGAATGGGGCTTCGATGGTATCGTGATGACCGACTGGACAGGTCTGCGTAATACAGCAGCCCAGATTCAGGCCGGCAATGACCTGATGGAGCCCGGTAACGAGTCACAGATCAAGGACATTATAGATAAGGTGAAGAGTGGTGCACTGAAAGAGTCCGACCTTGACATCTGCGTGAAGCGCATCCTGCAATATCTCGTGAAGACGCCCGCCTTCCGTGCCTACAAATACTCCAACAAGCCCGATCTGAAAGCCCATGCAGAAGTGACACGCCGTTGTGCCACAGAGGGTATGGTGCTATTGAAGAACGAAGGACAGACGCTGCCGATGAGCAACTCGAAGACCGTTTCTGTGTTTGGTATCACATCATACGACTTCATTGCTGGCGGTACAGGCTCAGGCGATGTGAACAAAGCCTATACCATCGACATGATGCAAGGACTCACTGAGGCTGGTCTGAAGGTGAACACCAAACTTGCCAACCTCTATCAGAGTTACAAGAAATATCAGGAGAGCATCACTGCTGCTGGACCTGCACGAGGTGGTTGGTTCTGGGGTAAGGCTGTTCTCCCAGAGATGGCGGTGAGCCGTAATATCATCAACGTTCAGGCACAGGAGTCTGACGTCGCCATTATCACCCTTGGTCGTCAGGCAGGCGAAGGTTCTGACCGTCAGGAGGAAGGCGACTTCACCCTGACTGATACAGAACGCCAGCTCATTACTGATGTCTGCAACGCCTTCCATCTGGCCAACAAACCCGTAGTGGTGGTGCTCAACATGGGTAATGTCATTGAGACGGCTTCGTGGAAGGCTATGCCTGATGCCATCCTCCTTGCCTGGCAACCAGGACAGGAAGGCGGCTATTCTGTGGCTGACGTGCTGACAGGCAAGGCCTATCCTTCTGGCAAACTCACGATGACGTGGCCCAACAACCTCATCGATCTGCCCTCCAGCGCCAGCTTCCCCAATGTTCGTCCTACAGCGGCTCCCCGTATGCGTGGAAATAACCGTGGGAACAACAAGGTGGAATTTCAGGATTACACCAAACATACGGAAGGTATCAACGTGGGCTATCGTTATTTCACAACGACTCAGGCATCAGTATCCTACCCCTTCGGATTCGGTCTGAGTTATACCACTTTCTCCTACAGCAAGCCTGTGGTCAAGGCTACGAAAGACGGACTTTCGGCCTCTGTCACCATCACCAATACTGGTAAGAGAGCAGGCAAAGAGGTGGTCGAGCTCTATGTCAGTGCGCCAGCTGGTGGTCTTGAGAAGCCTGCCCGCGAATTGAAGGCCTTTGCCAAGACGCGCGAGCTGCAGCCCAACCAGAGTGAGACGCTCACAATGCAGCTATCGCTCTACGATCTGGCGTCCTATAATGAGGCCACTCAGGCTTGGGAGACAGCTGCTGGCAAATACACCATCGGATTCGGCGCCAACGTAGAGGACATCCGCGTCACTGCACCATACAGTCTCTCCAAACAGCAAACGGTGAAGTGTCACGACGTCATGAAACCCAACATGCCGCTGTAACTATGTGGATGTTGACATTCTCGCTGTTGCCTTTGATGGCATTGGCCTATATCGGCTGGCACATATGGTGTCTGCTGCCCCTCAGTTGGATATGGAAGGTGCTGATTCTGGCATTGATGACAGGAGCGTTTCTGCTGTTGTTTGCAGGTTTCATGCGTACGACAGACCGTATGCCTATGCCGTTGGCGATTGCAACCTACGAAATCGGCACATCGAGCATCATCATCCTGCTCTATCTTTTTATGCTGTTCCTGGTGCTCGACCTTGGGAGACTGTTGCACCTGCTGCCTCGTACCTTATTCTATAATAACTGGTGGACCGTAGGTGGCATCGCCCTTGGTATGTTCGCCCTGTTTTTATATGGCTATCTGCATTATCAGCACAAACATCGCGAGGAAATCCAGCTTTCCACAGAGAAACAGCTGAGCAAACCCATGAAGATTGTGGCGATGAGCGACCTGCATATCGGCTATCACAACCGTCGCAGCGAACTGCACCGTTGGGTGGAGATTATCAATGCTGAGCAACCAGACCTGATTCTCATTGCTGGCGACATCATCGACGGTAGCATGCGACCAGTGATCGAACAGCAAATGCACGAGGAGTTCAAACTGCTGAAGGCACCCGTCTATGCCTGCATCGGCAACCACGAATACTATAGCGGAGAGCCCAGAGCCAGACAGTTCTATCAGGAGGCTGGCATCCATCTGCTGCAGGATTCCTGTGCCACCTTTAGCGACCTCTGCATCATCGGACGCGATGACCGCACCAATTTCCACCGTGATTCATTAGGTGTGCTGATGAAGAAAGCCGATCGTTCGAAATACTGCATCCTGCTCGATCACCAGCCTTATCACCTGGATCAAGCTGAGCGTCAGCAGGTTGACCTCCAGTTCAGTGGTCACACCCATCACGGACAGGTATGGCCCATCTCTTGGATCACTGAACACGTCTACGAATGTGCTTTCGGACGTTATCAGCGAGGCAAAACACATTATTACATCAGCAGCGGAATAGGCATCTGGGGCGGACAGTTCCGTATCGGCACCCGCTCAGAATATGTCGTCATCACCCTGACCAATTCACAAAAAAGACAATGAACATACAGGAATTACTGAATCGTACGGATCGCTTTGCAGCCAACGCAGGTTGCCAGATTACAGAAGTGGACACAGAACATGCAGTAGCTGAAATGGTAGTGACAAATGCGCATCTGAATGGCGCCAACGTCTGTCAGGGAGGCGCTTTGTTCACCTTAGCCGACCTCGCAATCGCAGCCTTGATGAATGCACGAGGCCAACTCACTGTCGGCATCAACAACAGCATCATGTTTGTCTCGAGTGCCAAAGAGGGCGACCATCTTCGTGCAGAGGCCGTCAGCGTTTGCGACCATCACAAGATTCCCTCCGTCGAAGTGCGTGTCACCAATCAGGAAGGCCGTCTTATCTGTCATGTTACTGGTATGGGCTACCGCAAGTCTGTTAGCCTGCCAACAGTATAGATTTCTAAGTCAATGGCCTATCGACTGGCGATATTCAAGTAATTTGTTCTGATAGTCTGCGAAGGCATCAGTGCGTTTGTCGCATGCCTGTTGGTAGAGCATCTGGGCTTCGAGCAGATCGCTCATCTTCGACGTACCGGCCTGATAGAAATTGCGGTTAAGACGGAGATTCTCCTCAGCTTGCTCGATGCTGCGTTGGGCGAGTTGAAGTTGCTGATACGACTCTTCGACACCATTCCAGGCATTCTGCGTCCGGATTTGAAGCAGTTGGGCGTTGTCGGCAAGCTGTTCCTGAGCCTTCTGATGCTCAATCTTCTTGCGTTTGATGGCATGCGAGCCTCCCCACCAGTCGGAGATGGGCACACTGACGGTTGCAAAGAGCATGCCGAAGGTATGATCGTTGTCAAGGAGGTTATGGTAGTTGTAACCTGCTCCAACGGCGACAGACGGCAAGTTCTTACCCACCTCCATTTTCTGCTGAAGTGCAGTCGCCTCCACCTGTTTGTTGAGCAGTTGATACTCAGGGGTCAGAGCTACAGACTCCGCACCTTGAGGGATGGGGGATTGTGCTTGATCCGTTTGATAGGTAATGACAAACGACGTGTCGCGCAGACCACAGTATTGCGAGAGCAGCAGACGGACCAACGAGAGACCGTTCTGTAGCTTGAGCCGCTGACTGGCTATCTCGTTTTGGCGCAGTTCTACTCTGAGCAGGTCGTTACGCAGTGCTACACCAGCCCGGATAGCCACATCCACATCTTTATAGATATCGCTTAGAAGGGCATCAGCAGCATTGAGGGTGTTCATCTTTTCTTGTAGTGAAGCCAGTTGCCAGAAGTATTGCTCAGCCGTTTTCTCGACTTCGTTCTCTGAGAGTTGCAGTTGCAGGCGGCTGACGTCTTCGCCTACTTTCGCGAGTTTATTTCCATAGATAATCTGACCGCCTGCAAAAACGGGTTGTACGGCCTGCACACCAGCGATGGTGCCGTTTTTCATCATCGAGATACTGATGGGGTTGGCCAGAGCAGCAAGCGCTTCAGGAGGAAATGACTGTGCGAGAGTTGCTCCTAACTCGGCAGGGATCACTTCTGAGGGATTGATTGTCGTCTGCGCCATACCCTTGTTGGCATTGAACCAAAGACCTGTACCACTGACACTGGGGAAGAACTTGGTAAAGGCCTCTTTGCGCTGTTGCTGGGCTGCTTCGATGTTATATCTGGCACTTCGGATGGCCATGTTGTTGTGGAGAGCAGAATCCTTGATCTGCTCTAAAGTGTATCTTTGCTGTGATGTTGCTGTGACGCAGCAACAGACGGAACAAGCTATGATTGCTAATAACTTTTTCATATTCATATCTACTTTGTCGAAACCTTCCAATAAATGACGGGCAGCATGGTGACTACCATGATGAGCGAGCCTATGCCACCAGCGAAGATGGTGACACCTACAGGCATCCAGAACGACGACTGTGCGATGATCATCGGTACCACACCCACTGCCGTCGTAGCTGTAGTGAGGAAGATGGGCACCATACGACGCTTACCGGCATCATAGGCTGCCTGTTTGACTGCAGCGTTGTATGCCTCACGGTCCACAGTCCAGTTGCCGTGTTCTGCCACATGCTTCTTAATCAGGTCGATGGCATGCTCAAAGATGAGGATCTCGTTACGCATGATCATTCCCATCAAGGTAATGAGGCCGAAGATAGAGGTAAGACCGAGGGCACGGTTCATCAGTCCAAGACCAATCAGCGCACCAGGAATCATCAGTGCGAGCGCCACCATACAGATGGTAGTCACACCATACTTCTTGAAGTTGAACAACAGGAAGAAGAACACGATGATCTCCGCAATGGCAATTCCGCCAAAGATCTGTGGCAAAGCCTCGTCGCCATATTCTATCTCACCGCCGACCTCAGTGCGAACACCCTGAGGCAATTCTATCTCCTCCTGCATCACACGTGCAATTTCTTTCTCGATTGGAGCCGTGTAAACGCCTTGCACGAACTGTGCCGTCACGGTGATACAGCGCTCGCCGCCGCGATGCATGATGCGACTCTCACTCCACTTGGGCTTTACTTTTGCAATCTGTCGCAGCGGAACGGTGGTGTTTCCACCCGATACCATTGACGCTGGCGAAGCGATGCCAAGATTAGCGACATCAGAGAAGGTCATATCGGTATCGTCCTTGACGACAATGGGCAGTTCATAATTCCCCTCCCAGATTTGTCCCACACGCAGATCGCAGGAAGTGGCGCTCAGTGCCAGCTGTGCTGTGGTACGGGTGATACCCAACTGCGCTGAAGTCACAGGGTCGAGTTCGACGTTGATGATGGGATAGGGTTGGAAGTAATCGGCATGCACCCATTCCAGTTCTGGCATCTGGCGCATACGCTCCATCAGACGTTCTGCCACCACATGCAGTGAGTCGAGATTGTCGCCATAGAATCGGTATTCCAATTCTGATACCTCTAAATAGTCCAATCGTTTGAATTTGACGTAGGCATTGGGGAAGGCCTCGCCCAACATGGGCTGATATTTTGAGAGCAGTTCAATTGTCGCCTTGTCGCTCTTGGTATTCACGATGAACTGCGCATAGTTCTTACCTGCCATCTGGGGGGCATAGGCATCCATAAAGCGGGGCGATGAACAGCCGATAAACCCTGTGATGCCCGTGATGCGATCATCCTTCTCCAAGACATGCTGCACTGAGTCGGCTATCAGCTCTGTCTCTGCCATACCCTTACCGTCGGGCAGGAAGATTTCCACTGCAAACTGGTCACGGTCAGCGTATGGGAAGAGACGTATCTTCAGCGTGGGGGCAATCAGCGACGATAGCAATATCACAGCGATACCGCCACCAATCGTCACCCAAGGATGGGCAAAGGTAAAGTCAAGCACCTTATCGTAAGTCTTCTGCACCCAATTGGTAATCGCATTTCCACCTGTCTTCACCTTGTCAGGCTTGATGATGCGCACCTCTAAGAATGGAATCACCGATACTGCCAGGAAGAGCGATACCATCAAGTTGATGGTGATGGTAACGGGGAAATCCTCCAGACAGTCGTGGAACACACCTTTCATCGTGATAAGGAAGGGGTAGAAGATGGCGCAGATACAGATAGTTGCCAATAGCATCGGCATGAAATACTGCTTGGCAGAGTCGATGGCTGCCTTCTTGGGCTCGAAGCCTTTTCCAAGATACTCCAAATAACCGT
>JAEEGK010026073.1_pt1 | contig 11934 bp, 10 predicted proteins | sample 8958771 | NCBI WGS metagenome assembly JAEEGK01 (sample SAMN16246547, study PRJNA631951) | gut metagenome | biome: gut microbiome; feature: rumen; material: SC-attached | host: Bos | place: Iran: Karaj | collected 2018-10 | reverse complement strand
TGCATAGTGTTATTCAGGAAAGGCGGCTTCCGCTGGGAAGATCCTCCTCCAGGAAGATCACCCGGGCCCGCTCGCCCACCGAGGCGGCCAGGAGCATCCCGGCGGACTCCACCCCCCGGAGCTTTGCCGGGGCCAGGTTGTAAACCACCAGGACCTTCTTGCCGATGAGGTCCTCCGGCTCATACCAGCTATGGATGCCGGAGACGATCTGCCGTGTCTCGCTGCCCACCTCCACCTGGAGGCAGAGGAGCTTGTCGGATTTCTTCACGGGCTCGCAGGCGAGGATCTTCCCCACCCGCAGGTCCACCTTCTGAAAATCGTCGATGGTAATGATGCCCTCCGGGGAACTGTCTGTTTTCTCCGGTGCCGCGGCCTGCTTTTTGGCCTCCTGCAGGGCCTCCAGCACCGCCAGCTCCTTTTGCAGGTCGATGCGGGGGAAAACGTTCTCCCCCTTGCTCACCAGGCTGCCGGGGGTCAGAACGCCCCAGAGCAGAGCGTCGTCCCAGGTGAAGCGGTCGGCCGGGACCCCCAGCATCTGACGGAACTTTTCGCAGCTCTCCGGTATGAAGGGCTTCAGGAGGGTAATGCAGACCCGCTCCGCCTCCAGGAGGTTGTACAGGACGCCGCCAAGACGCCTTTTCTTCCCTTCGTCCCTGGCAAGAACCCAGGGCGCCGTTTCGTCGATATACTTGTTGGCCCGGGAGAGGACCCTGAACACCTCCTGCAGAGCCTGCTGGAAGGCGTACTTCTCCATCTGCTCTTCAAAGCGCCCCGGCAGCTCCTTCACCATGGCCAGCAGTTCGTCATCCTCGGGACCCGGCTCCCGGTTTTCGGGGATCACGCCGCCGAAATACTTCTCCATCATGGCGGCGCTGCGGGAGATGAGGTTCCCCAGATCGTTGGCCAGGTCGGCGTTGATGCGGGCGATCAGGGCCTCGTTGGAGAAGTTGCCGTCGCTGCCGAAGGGGAATTCCCGCAGCAGGAAGTAGCGGAGGGCGTCCACCCCGTAGCGCTGGGCCAGGACCACCGGGTCCACCACATTCCCCTTGCTCTTGGACATCTTGCCCCCGTCCAGCAGCAGCCAGCCGTGACCGTAGACCTTCTTCGGCAGGGGCAGCTCCAGGCTCATGAGAAAGGCGGGCCAGTAGATGGAGTGGAAGCGGACGATCTCCTTGCCCACGAAATGCACGTCCGCAGGCCAGAACTTGTCCACGTCGTGATGGGCGTCGTTGGCGTAGCCCAGGGCGGTCATGTAGTTGAACAGCGCGTCCAGCCACACATAGACCACATGGCCCGGGTCGAAGTCCACGGGGATGCCCCAGGTGAAGGTGGTACGGCTGACGCAGAGGTCCTGGAGGCCTCCTTCGCAGTCCAGGAAATTGTTGATCATCTCGTTGACGCGGCTGGCGGGCTCCAGAAAATCGCCGCTGCGCAGAAGCTCCTTCACCCGGCCGGCGTACTTGCTGGCCCGGAAAAAGTAGGCCTCCTCCTCGGCGTATTTCACCTCTCCGCCGCAGTCGGGGCATTTGCCGTCCACCAGCTGGCTTTCGGTCCAGAAGCTTTCACAGGGGGTGCAGTACAGGCCCCGGTAGGAACCCTTGTAGATGTCCCCCTTCTCGTACATCATCTTGAAAATGCGCTGAATGGAGGAGACGTGATAATCGTCGGTGGTGCGGATGAAGCGGTCGTAGGAGATGTTCATCAGCTTCCACAGCTCCTTGATGCCGGCCACGACGCCGTCCACGAACTGCTGGGGCGTGACGCCGGCTTCCCGGGCCTTCTCCTCGATTTTCAGGCCGTGCTCGTCCGTACCCGTGAGGAACATCACGTCAAAACCCCGCATTCGCTTGTACCGGGCCATGACATCGGTGGCCACGGTGCAGTAGGTGTGCCCGATGTGGAGATTGGCGGACGGATAGTAGATGGGGGTCGTGATGTAGAACGTTCCTTTGCTCATGCCTTTTCCTCCTAACGTAACTTAGAACTTATTTTTACCACCGAAAAAGGAAAAAGTCAACTCATACGTGTGCCCCGGGTGAAATAGCCCGATTTGGGGCGTTTCCGGTCGGAAAAGCGTTGACAGCGCTTCCTTCCTATGCTACCATATCTTGTGGTAGCTTTAAGGCGGCTCAGAGAAGCCGACAAGATATCGCACAAAAGCATAAAGGCGCAAAGGCGCAGTGTGCATACCTTGCCGGTGGGCAGGGTATTTTTCTTTGCCGGAAGGAATGCCGCAAGCACGAAAAGGGAGGATACGTATGAAACTGATCTATGGCATCAAGGACAAGCCGAAATACGGGCAGATCGTGCTGTTCGCTCTGCAGCAGCTCCTGGCCATCATGGCCGCCACCATCGCCGTGCCGGCGGTCATCAACAGCATCTGCGGCACGGCCCTCACCGCCTCCGCCGCCCTCTTCGGCGCCGGCTGCGGTACCATCGTCTACCTGCTGTTCACCAAGTCCTCCAGTCCTGTCTTCCTCGGCAGCTCCTTCGCGTTCATCGGCTCCATGTGCTCCGCTTTCGGCGGCGCGGCGTCCATGGCGGCCGGCTACTGGGGCCTTATCATCGGCGCGCTGATGGCCGGCCTCGTCTACGTGGTCCTCGCCGTCGTCATCAAATTCTGTGGCGTCAAGTGGATCGACCGGCTGATGCCTCCCGTCATCATCGGACCCACGGTCGCCATCATCGGCCTGAGCCTTGCCGGCAACGCCGTGGGCGACCTCATGAGCAGCGGCGCCGGCGGCGGCAGCCCCTACGCGGCGCTGATCTGCGGCCTCGTCACCCTGGCGGTCACCATGCTGGTCTCCACCTACGGCAAGAAGAGCATGAAGCTCGTGCCCTTCATCATCGGCATCCTGGCCGGCTATTTCGTCGCTACCGTATTCTACATCCTCGGCAAGCTATTCAACCCCGCCCTCATCGTCATCGACTACTCCGCTTTCAAGGGCTGCGGCCTCATCGCTCTGCCCGACTTTTCCTTCCTTCTCGGGAAGGGCGGCCTGAAGCAGGTCAACGGCGCCTATCTCGTCACCCTGTTCAGCGCTTACGTTCCCGTGGCCTTCGTGGTCTTCGCCGAACACCTGGCGGACCACAAGAATCTCTCCAGCATCGTGGGCGTCAACCTGCTGGAAGAGCCCGGCCTCACCCGCACCCTGCTGGGCGATGGCATCGGCTCCATCGTGGGCACCTTCTTCGGCGGCTGCCCCAACACCACCTACGGCGAATCCATCGCCTGCGTCGCCATCACCCGCAACGCCTCCACCGTCTCCATCTGGGGCGCCGCCTTCGCCTGCATCATCTTCTCCCTCATCGCTCCGCTGGTGGCCTTCCTGGAAACCATCCCCTCCTGTGTGATGGGCGGCGTCTGCGTCGCGCTCTACGGCTTCATCGCCGTGTCCGGCTTCAAGATGCTGCAGGGCGTGGATCTCAACAAGAACCGAAACCTCTTTGTCGCCTCCATCATCTTCATCACCGGCGTGGGCGGCATGGTCGTCACCTTCGGCGCCGTGGAGATCCGCACCGTGGCCTGCGCCCTCATCCTGGGCATCCTCGCCAACCTGATGCTCTCCGGGGAAAAGGAAGAGAAAGACGGACAGTAATCTATCCGGTTATGCAAAACCGCCCGGCAGACGCCGGGCGGTTTTTGTGTGGTACCAGCCTGTTTTCCGTAACGCGATTACTTGCCGTAACGCTCGGAGAAAAAGAGATAGCAGGAGGAGGCCCAGGAGGACCAGAACAGCTGCTTTTCGCCAAAGGCCACCAGGCCGCGCTCGCCGGCGCCCGTGAGGGCGTTGTGGATGTGGAACATGCCGTTGTCCCGGAGGGTACGGGCATACCGCAGGCCCATTTCCTTAGCCAGCTCCGGCTTCCCCGCAGCCTCCAGGGCCAGGCAGAAGATGAGCTGCGCCGGAACGATGACGCTGCCGGCGGTGAAGCCGTGGTTGAAGTAGGGGCTCTCCGGGCTCTCGGAGGCGAAGCCGAAGGGCGTGATAAAGCCGTTCTTCCAGATGAAGTCCACGGTCTTCTCGAGGATATCCTGAGGCAGGCGCTTGCCGAGAATCAGTGCGCCGAAGATCGGCAGACTCAGGGAATCGCCCACGGCGCCGGTGCGGGTGTTGACCACGATCCACCGCTCGCCGTTCCAGAACTTGTCGATGATCTTTTGGGTCAGCTCGTCGGCCCGCTTCGTCCACGCTTCGCATTCCGCGCCGGGCACGCCGATGCTCTTGCCCAGGCGGGCCAGCGCGTCCATCATCAGCACGGTGTAGGCGTTCATATCCGGAGAAGCCAGGGGGAAGCCGGCGTAGAAGTATGCCGCGTCCTCCCAGCCGGTCTCGATGGCGCCCTGGTTCTCCCAGACGCCGTCCTTGTCCAAATCGCGGAAGTTGAAGAAGAACTCCGTCCACTTCGCCATGCGCTCATACACGTACTTCTTGTCTTCCAGGGGGATCTCGCTCAGGTCGCAGTGATCCATCAGCCAGTTGAGGGCGACGCCCTGGAAGGGCGGCTTCATGCTGGTGCCAAGGCCGGACTTGTGGGAGATGGCGTCGGCAATGCGGCCGTTGCAGTCCTGATGGTCGAAGCAGGACTGGAGGATGTTCCAGGCAAGGCGGGTGTTCTTGCTCAGGAAGATGGCCTGCATGGCCTGCTGCCAGCCGAAGGCGCTTTCGAAAATGATGCGCATCATCTTGACCATGGTGTGCTGATAGGTGGAGACCCCGTCCGGATCCACCATGAGGCTCCAGGTGGTCCACAGGGCCTGACGGCGCATGGGCTCGAATTCGGCGGGAAGCTCGGGATAGAGACCGGCGCAGAACTCGTCGAATTCCTTGTCCACAGCGGCCACGGCAGATGCATAGGAGGGATAGGAATCCTTCGGACGGCCGCCGGGATCCACGGCGTATTCCTCGATGCCGAACTCAAAGACGCCCTCCGCGTCCGGCATGATCATGAAGCCGCCGCCGGGATTGGCGATCGCCTTGCCGCGGAACACGATGAGAAGGCCGTTATCATCGGAAAAGCTGAAACGCCAGGTACCGTCGGGCAGCTCCAGCGGAGCACCGCCGAAAACGCCCCTCGGGGTCGTAAGACGGAGACTGAGGCCGGACTCGCTGCGGCCCATCATCAGGTTCTGTTCCGCCAGGCAGAAGCGAACGCTGCCCTTGTCAGATTCCAGAATGACCTCCGACGGCGTCGTGGAGATCACGGTGGGCAGGCGCTTTCCCTCCCAGATGATCTCCATGGAGATCTGACGGCAGGAGTTCTGGGAATTGAGGTTGCTCATGCCGGAGCCGCCGCCCTTGGCGGTAGACAGGTAGAGCGTGTTCTTGCCGAACTGCGATTCGCCCTCGTTGCGGTTGGCGAAGGCCAGATAGCTGCCGCGGCGGGAGAAGGGCGTGCTCAGGGGATCCACAAAACAATTGCTCTTAAGCATAGAGTGTACCATCCTTTCCTGATTTATAATATTTTCTCCATTATATCAGAACCGCGAGGGTTTGTAAACCGCGACGGGCTTGTTATCGGGACCGGAATTGTGCTAAACTGACAAAAACCGACTGACCCGGGAGGCGGAGCATATGCGTTATTCCATGGAACGGGATTACGAGCGGTTCACCGTATTTGATCTGGAGACCACCGGCTTCGGCGCGTCGGCAGGGATCACGGAGATCGGCGCGGTGAAGGTGGAGCACGGAGAATTCATCGACGTGTTCTCTTCCCTGGTGAATCCGGGCTGCCCGATCCCCTACGCCGTGCAGGTCCTCAACGGCATCACGGAGGAAACCGTGGCGGACGCGCCATGTTTCCGGGAGCTCCTGCCCGCTTTTCTCGAATTTGTCGGCAGCGATCCCCTGATCGCCCACAACGCCTCCTTCGACTGCGGTTTTCTGTACCGGGAGGCAGCAAAGCTGGGGATCTCCGTTCCGAATCCTGTGGTGGATACGGTGAAACTGGCGCGGCGGGTATGGCCCGGCCTCCCCTCCTACAAGCTGGCCTATCTGACGGACTACCACGGCATCGCCCAGGAGGACGCCCACCGCGCCTGGTGCGACGCCCGGGCGACGGCGAAGCTCTACCTCATGATGCATACCTGATGCTGCTAAACGCCCCTGCGCGGCCGAGGCCGCGCAGGGGCGCCGTCTTTTTACAGGCGTTTTCGTCTCGTCATTCTTCGCCCGGTTCCTTTTCTTCGTCTCCCGGATTTTCCGTGCTTTCCCGCTCATCGTCCCCGGAGGACGGCGCCGTGCCGTCCTCCCGCTCCTGGGCCTCCAGAGCTGGGACGATGATATACTTTTTTACGATGGGATAACAGGTGAACGTGGTGCAGAACCAGGTGAAGGAATAGTAGAACAGAGGGACGGTGATGATGGTGAGCAGGGGCGCCAGGAGGAAACTCACCACCAGGCAGGCAAGCGTCACCAGGCTGCTGATCACGTTGCGCCCGAAGCCCAGGACGACGAAGAGCCAGGCGTTTTTCAGGATACGGAACACGTTGAGGTTGACGGTCACGGCCATGAGATAGGTGTAGTGCCGCATAAAGAACCAGATCACCAGAGCAACGCCGCAGATCACCGAGAGGATCACGGAAAGGGCGTAGCCCAGGTTTTTCCCCGCCGCCGCGACGCCGCCAAACATGCCGTTGACGCAGAGCCATACCACCAGGATATCCATGATGCCGAAAAAAAGGCCCTGACGGGCATTGGACCAGGCGCGGCTCCACAGATCCGACATCCAGGCGTGTTCCTCCCGGGCGAAATTGCGGAAGATATAGGTCAGGCCCATGGTGACGGGTCCGTAGAGGAGAACGGAGAGGATGAGCAGCGGCACGTTCAGGACGCTGGGGATCCGATTGAACAGGGCCGCTATGAAGCCCACGCCGGAGAGGAGGATCACGTCCTCTCCCAGCTCGGAGAGCCGGTCGGCAAAAATGCCGTTGACGGTATAGAAAACATAGAGGAGCATGGGGAGCGTAACGAGGAAGTACCAGAGGTTCAGGGAGAGGAAGCGCCAAAATTTGCGGAAATAGAGCTCAAAGAAATGAAAGAAGCTCTTTTTCACGGGGGCGTTGTCCAAAAGATCGGGACGGGGCTTGTATATATACGGGCGGAACAGACTCATGCCGGAATTTCTCCTTGCTTAAGCTGCGGGCGTCAGGCCCTGGGATGGGCTTTCTGATAGACCTCCGCCAGGTGGTTCTGCACCACCTTGGCATAGATCTGGGTCGTGGACAGGTCCGCGTGGCCGAGCATCTCCTGGATATCCTTCAGATCGGCGCCGTTCTCCAGCAGGTGCGCCGCGAAGGAATGCCGGAGGGTGTGCGGCGTGATCTCCTTGTCGATCCCCGCCTTCTTCTGATAGGATTTCACGATCTTCCAGAAGCCCTGCCGGGACATACGGCTGCCGCCGACGTTGACGAAGAGGGCGGGCTCGTCGGCTTCCTCCACCATGGCCGGCCGTACCGAATCCATGTAGTCCTTCAGAGCCTTGACGGCAACCTTATACATGGGGATCACCCGTTCCTTTTCCCCGCTGCGGCAGCGGATGAAGCCCACGGTAAGGTTCACGTCGCCGACGTCCAGGCCGATCAGCTCGGACACCCGGATACCCGTGGCGTACAGAAGCTCCAGCATCGCTTTGTCCCGGATGCCCTTGGCCTCCTTCAGGTCCGGCTGCTCCAGAAACAGCTCCACCTCGCTGCTGCTGAGGATCTGGGGCAGCTTCCGTTTCTGACGGTCGAGCTCCACGAGCCTGGCGGGATTTTCCCGCAGCTTTCGCTTATCGATGAGGTGGGCGTAGTAGCAGCGGAGGGTCGCGCTGCAGCGCGTCACGGTCGCCTGGGATTTTCCGGCGGTGCGGAGATATCTGTAATAAGCCGCGATCTCGCCGTCCGTCGCCCGGGGCAGATCCAGCTCCGCGGTTTTCAGCAGCCATTCTCCGAACTGGCGAAGATCGCGCATGTAGCTGCTGAGCGTATTGGAGGAAGCGTTTTTTTCCTTTTTCAGATAGGCTTCAAAATCACGAAGGCTCTTTTCAAGCTCTGTCACGGGCTTCCTCCTTTCTCAGAGGATCGAAACGAAAACGGAAACGGACGCGGCGCAAAGCAGGAGCGCGGCGGCGGCGTATCCGATCTGAGCGAAATAATAACCGTAATCCGGCAGGAGAGCGAAGCTGCCGGAGCATTGCCGACGCAAAAGTGCCGAAATGCGGAGCGCGGCGGCGGCAAGGATCGAAAAAGCAAAGGAGGCCGGGATGATCACAGCGGCGGCAGCGGGGACCGCTCCGGCGACGCGGAAACCGAGCGCAGCCCAGACGCCGACTGAAAAACCGGCGGCAAGCAGAGAAAAACAGATAAAAAAGGCCCCCGGAGGGGACAGCCCGAAAAGGCACGCGAGCACGGGCCAAAAAAGGACGGAAGACACGACCGACGGAATCGGAGACCGGGAGAACATGCGAACGAAAAAAGAATACAGGCGCTCGCTGAGTCCGTCGGACAGCCTGATAACTGAAAACGCGCCGCAAACCGCGCCGAAAGAAAAAAGCGCGGAGGCCAGAATGCGGCGATACCGCTCACCTCGTGCGTTCAATGCTGCCGGCTCCCTCCCCGTTCCCTCCGGGCACGAAAGCGGAAGACCGCAGCTTCTTCCCGGAAATCAATATAGTACAGACGCCGGTTCCTTTCAAGGGCGAAACCGGAATTTCCCGAATTTTGTGCATTATGCATATACATTATGTCTACTACAATATGTAAACTTGAGAATGAGTGCTCCGACGTTCAGGCCGGAAACGCCGTATTCCTTAATTTTCATCGCTCAACTTGTGTGCGGAAACAGCACGGACACTAGATATTGTATTCCGCTTGAATCTTATGTCAACTTATCTATTATGGCGCTTTCCCTTGCCTCTTCTTCCCGCTCTGCTCCTGCGCCTTCCGGCGTTCATCTTAACCAGCGCGAACAGAAAAGGCGGGAGAGATATGCACAGCAGGTTCGTCAGCTGACCGCGGCCGATCCCCTCCCCTCTTCCCGCCGCGCCGCCGATCGCAAGCGCAAGAAAAGCGGTGCAGCATCCGAGCATCAGCAGCGAGGACCTTCTTCCGCCGCTGACAGCTGCGGCGGCCCCTGCGATCCCCATGATCAAAGCCGACGCCGTTACGGCCGCTTTCAGCTGTCCGCCGCCGATAAGGCCTCTGACAGCGAGGATCGAGACGAGAGAACTCAGCAGCAGAAGCAGCAGGAGCTCCGCCGCCAGTCCCCTGCAGCAGGCGCCGAGCGCTTCCTTCCAAGCTTTATTGCCCATAAAAAACACCTCCGCATACCCTTGCCTAAGGATATGCGGAGGAGCAAACGCGTATGACGCTTCAGCCCTGCGTGTCCACGCCCGTGGTGGAAATGGCCCAGCGCATGATCTGGATGCGTACCCGGTCTTCGCCGGTCTCAAAGGTGATCATATCGTCCTTGATGCTGACGATCTTGCCGACGATCCCGCCAATGGTGGTGATCTCGTCTCCCACCTGGAGATTGGTGCGCATTTCCTGCAGTTTCTTTTTCTTCTTGTTCTCGGGGCGGATCAGGAAGAAATAAAACACCGCAAACAGCAGGACGATCATGATAATGCCGCTGTAGTTACTCACTTCGACGACCTCCAAATTATGATTTATTATTATAAGTATATCCCCGGGCAAAGTCAATCGTTTTCTCTTTGCCGGTAGAACTCCCTGCGGAAGTCCTCGAAGCTTCCCTCCTCCAGGGCGCGGCGGATCTCCTCCATCAGGTGGTTGTAATACCAGAGGTTGTGCAGAACGCCGAAACGCAGGGCCAGGATCTCCTCCGCCTTGAAGAGATGGCGGAGATAGGCCCGGGAATAGCGGCGGCACACGGGGCAGCCGCAGCCTTCCTCGATGGGGCGCTCGTCCCTGGCGTACTTCTCGTTTTTCAGGTTCATGGTGCCGCTGCGGGTGAATAGCTTGGCGTGACGGCCGTTTCGGGCAGGCATGACGCAGTCAAAAAAGTCCACGCCCCTGGCAACGCCCTCCACGATGTTTTCCGGGGTCCCCACGCCCATGAGGTATCTGGGCTTGTCCGCGGGCATTTCCGGCAGCAGGAAGTCCAGCGTCTCATACATCTCCTGCGTGCTCTCCCCTACCGCCAGGCCGCCGATGGCATAGCCGGGCAGGTCCAGCGCCGCCAGCTTCTCCATATGGGAGAGGCGCAGTTCCCGGTCGGTCCCTCCCTGGTTGATGCCGAAGAGCTGCTGGCCCCGGTTGACCGTCCCCTCCGCATCGTTGCAGCGAAGAAGCTCGTCCCTGCAGCGCAGGAGCCATCGATAGGTCCGCTCGCAGGAGGCGGCCATATAATCCCGCGGCGCGGGAAGCTTCACACATTCGTCGAAGGCCATGGCGATATCCGAGCCCAGACCGGACTGGATGCGGATGCTGTCCTCCGGGGACATAAAGATCTTCGCCCCGTCGATGTGGGAGCGGAAAGCGACCCCTTCCTCCGTGATCTTCCGAAGGGAGGCCAGGGAGAAGATCTGAAAGCCGCCGCTGTCCGTGAGGATCGGCTTGCCCCAGCTCATGAAGCCGTGCAGGCCGCCCAGCTCCCGAACGACACCCTCCCCCGGGCGAAGATGCAGGTGATAGGTGTTGCAAAGGGCGACGCGGCAGTCCAGCCGCTCCAGATCCTCGCTGTTCAGCCCGCCCTTGATCGCCGCCTGGGTGGCAACGTTCATGAACACCGGCGTCTCCACCGGTCCGTGGGCCGTTTCAAAGCGGCCGCGTCGGGCGCGGCCTTCCGTGCGGATGATGGTGAATGCCATGGTCGATCCTCTTCTTTCGTTGCTGTCGCCTGATACTGTTCTTCCATTATAATACGGCAGTCCTCGCGGTCTGCTTTGCGCCATCCTTCGCCGGCGTCCTTCGCCTCGGGTGGCACAAGGCGTCCCCGCAATTCCTCGTCCGGTTTCAACGGGAGATTAGTATAACAAACGGCCGCAGGCTTTGCAAGCAAGGAAACGCCGCAGGCGGAGCCCACGGCGTCCCGATGCATGAGGCGGCGTTTCAGATCGTGCCGCTGATCACCAGGGTGGCGGTTCCGGGAGCGGTCGTCCAGACGCCGCTCTCCGCATCCTGGGAAACCGTCGCCGCGGGCACCGTGATGACGCCCGCTTTCGTGGAGAAGGCGCCCGTCGCTGCGGTATAGCTGTATTCGTCCGCTGTCAGGGCTGTTCCGTCCAGCGTCACCGTGACGCCGTTCAGCGTCGGATCAAAGGTATCCGACACGCTGACCTCGTCCGTCGCGTCTGCCGCAACGGTGCCGAAATTGGTGATCACGAAGGTGTAGGTCAGGCTTCCGTCCTCGGCGACCACGGTGGGGCTGATGAATTTGGAGATGGAAAGGTTCGCCGTGCAGAGAGGCTGCACGGTCTCGCTCGCCGTGATCGGCTCCGCCAGATTCCCGCCGCTGAGGGTCGCTGTGTTGCATATCTCATCGCCGCAGTCCAAAGGCGCATACTCGTTTGCCGTCGCCTCGTAGAGCAGCAGCGCGCTGCCGCCGCCGGGGACCGTGATCCCCTGAAACACAAGCGGCGGTCCGGCCTGCGCAGCGGGCGGCGCCTGAAGCGCGCCGTTCACGAACAGCTTGACCGAATCCGGCGTATAGGTGAGGGGCCACACCGTTCCGGTGCCGACGGTATAGGCGCCGAGGTTGTCGGTGACGGTGAGGCCGTCGACGTCACCGGCGCCGGAATTGACGATCGCCAGCGCATAGGTCACCTGTCCGCCGGAGGTATAGCTGTCCGTGACTGCGGTTTTCGTCAGGCTCAGGGCCTCGACGATCTCTCCCGTGACAAGATTGGAAACCGTACTGCCCCCGCGATAGGACAGGGTCGCATAGTTATTGAAGGTTGCCATAGCAGTCTCCCGATGATGAGTGAGCCGTT
>JAEEGK010026070.1_pt1 | contig 11935 bp, 4 predicted proteins | sample 8958771 | NCBI WGS metagenome assembly JAEEGK01 (sample SAMN16246547, study PRJNA631951) | gut metagenome | biome: gut microbiome; feature: rumen; material: SC-attached | host: Bos | place: Iran: Karaj | collected 2018-10 | reverse complement strand
CCCAATCCCCAATCCCCAATCCCCAATCCCCAATCCCCAATCCCCAATCCCCAATAAAATGTAAGTTTAAAAGAAAAAAATAAATCAATTATTTATTAATAAACTAAAATAATTTTTTTATTAAATATTCTATTTGATTTTATAAAAAAGCATTAATTATTATATATTAATTCATTTTTTTTGAGAGAATTCACTTTTCCACCAATGATATAAAAAATTAAATTATTTTCAATTTTTAAAATTTTTATATTAATTTTTAAATGAATAAAGATTAATATAATATAAAATTAAATGGAAGAAGAAGCAAAATATTTTTATTATTCAAATTTAGCCAAATATAGTTTAACAAATAGTTTTATTTTAATCATCTTAATAATAATAGAAATGTATCCAATTTTAATTGATTTTATGGAAGCTCCTTTTATTCTTAAAAATTATTATAATATGATAATAAATTCATATTCAAGTATTTCTCATGAGCCCCTTAATCATATCAAAAAAATTAATATTTATGAATTATTTAGAGATTTAAGAAATGGAAATAAATTATATCCAACTTATATCCTTATACCTATCTTATCTCTTGTCTTTATTTATATTATTTTTTTTATTATTTTTTCAATTGTAGATAGAAATTTAAAAAAAAGTGGATTAATTTCTAAAAGTTCATTTGGTATCTATTTTAAGGTTACATTTGTCAATTTATATGATCATGTATTTTTTCGAACAGGTTCAATTTTTATATATGAAGTAATTATAAGTTATTTAGTAAGATCTAAAAATTATATTATTTTATGTATAACAATAATTATGTTTTCAATTACTCTTTATTTAAATATTCAATATTTTAATACTTTTAGGTTGATTCTTAAATATGATTTAGATTATAAATATGTTTATGATGGAAAATATATGTATTATGCTGATTATTTTTCTTTATTACTTAAAATATCAATTTGTTTTGCTCATAATGTTGAAACTGATACAATAATAACATTTTTTATTATCTTTCAATTTATTATTTCAATTTGTTCAGTTTTTAAATTTTTAACATCAAATTGTTTTAATTTAGTTAATTGTACAAAAGGAATGTTATTTATATATTTTATTTTGTTATTTTCTTTAAATTTTGTTTTTCCTTCTATTGCAGATTATAATGATTTATTCTATATTTATTTATTTTTATCATTTTTATGTTCTATTGTTACAACCTTTTATATAAGATATCATAAAATTTTAAAAGTTATAAGATCACCTGTTACCCCAGAAAATAATTTATTAACTCAAGAAAAATTTGAATTATTATGTGAATATTATCAACACTCAAATTTTAATTATTTATTAAATCAAATATGTTTTGCTATGAAAATTAAAACTTCAGATGAAAAACTTCCATTAATTCAAAACGGTAATGTTTATCATCAAAAAACAATAAATGGAGTTAAAAGTATGAGAGATAATAATGTTTTATTACATCTTTTTTTAAATTTTATCTCTAATAAATTTAAAGAAGATAGTGAAAATATGCTTTTAGAAAAAGATGTGAATTTATTTTATTATATTATATGTAAAATATATCTTGAATTAATGACTGATCAACAAAACAATTTTTATTTATTATTTGAAACAAGAAAAATTTTATTGAGATTAAAAAAATCTAATTTAGTTTTATATTATGATTTAAAATTTTTTTATGAATTATTATGTGAACAATATTCTTTTCAAAATAATGTTAATTTTTTAATTTATAATGATGCTTATTATAAACTTTATAAATCCATCATAAAATTTTTATCAGAGTATGAAAATTTTATCAAAAAAAGAAATTATCTGAAAACTCAAAACTTTATAAACATAGCAAATTTTTTAAGTAAATTTATTGAAACAATAAAAAAAAATTATGAAATATTATCTTCATCATCATATAAAGATGATTATCAAAGAATTTTATTTAGAGTAATATTAGAAGGATTATTAAATATAGGGATAACAAAAGACTCAACTTCAATTTTATTAATTAATGAAGAATTTGCTATATATGAAGAAATGTTAGATAAACAATATCATTCTGAACAACATTTGAAAATTTTAGTTGATTTAAAAAGTATGAGAACTAGGATAATAAAAATAGGAAAAGAATTAAATTTTTTATGGGATAAAAAAATAGATTCAATGTTTCCTTCTCAATTTGTTCATATAGCCAAAAAAAATTTTTATTATGATTATGATATTCAAGAAAAGACTATTGGAGGACAAATGTTTAGATTTTTTATTTGGGATAATGATCAAAATTTAAAACAATTTATTTATGTTTATAAAATATATCCAAAAATAAAAAAAGATATAGCTTATTTAGATGGTTATTATCAATTAGGAAATGAACCTTTATTAATTACAGAAAGAGATCTTTCTTCTTATCAAGAAAATATAATTTTAACAAGTAAAAATTTACAAAGTTTACTTTTTATTAATCAAGATTTTATTGATATTTTAGACAAATTTCAAAGTAATATCAATTTAAATTCATTTCTTTCTCATACTCAGAATTATATTTTTCATTTAAATTCTTATTTAAAGTATTTAAATAATATGGCAAATAAATTACTTAATATATGTGGAAAAGAAGAATTAGATATTTTATCACCCTTAATTAACGAGATTAAAAAACTAGAAAATACCAATTTACACCATATGACATATCAATTTATAAATATTTTTTCAGTTGTAGATGATGAAACGACTTTTCAAAAAGAATATAAAATATATACTATTAAACAAGTTAAAAATAAAAAAACATATAAAGAAACAAGTGTAAGGGATTGGGAAATTGACGAAAATTTGAATTTAATTTCAACTCAAAATATTGTATCTTCGGTTATAAATGGTATGGATAATAATTCAGTTTCTTCTGTTCCAAGAGGAATTGATGTTTTAGCTTTAGGATTAACTAATAAAAAAAGAAATAATTCTAATAAGCAACAAAATAATAATAATGTAATAATTATTGTTTTTAATTTATTAGTAATTATTCTTGCTATTTTTGCTTTAATTTATGAAAATTATTTAAATAATCAACTTTTAGAGCGAATTTCTTTTTATAAAACTGTATATTCTTTTAATATGTTAATTTTAAATACAATGCTAGGTTATTATTCTTTATTGTGTTATGTTAAAAATAATGGAGAACAATGTGTTCATGAGATGAAATATTATTTGAATGACATTGAATTTCCTGAAATTTATACTTTTAATCAATATGAACATAAATTAAAAATATCTTTTTTAAGTGATAGATTTAAAATTTTAAAAGATAAAGTTGCAGAATCTCATGATGAGGAAATAAGACAATTTTTAACTTCAAAAAAAGGAGAAATCCATTTAACTTTTGAAAATAATATTTTAAAAAATGATAAAACATCAGATGAAACTTTTAGTTATTTAATGGGAAGTTTTATTAATAAATTAATAGTAACATCTAATTCAGAAGATTTTCAAACTGCGAAAATTTACCCTATAATTGTTGATGACAATTTTAAACCATTAAATATAGTTAATAATGATGGTTTAGAAAAATTAGGAAAAACTCAAATTTATATTTATGAAATTATGATTAGTTATTTAGATTATTCAAATCACTTTTACAGCTTACAAGAAACAATTGAAGGAAAAGTAAATAAAAAAATTCAAAATAATAAAAATATTTTAATTGTTTTTATTTTTGTTTTAATTTTCTCAAACATCTGTATTATGGCAATTTGTTTTTATTTTTTTAGAGCATTTAAAATATTTGTGAATCATAAATTAAGATATATGGAAATTTTATTAAAAAATGAGGAAAATGTTGAAATAATAAATAAAAAAATACAAATTATATCAATTTTATTTAAATTTTATAAACAAAATCCTTTAAGATTAGTGAAAAAACTAGGAGAAAAAATGAAAATGCAAACTCATAAAAAACCTCAAAACAATAATTCATCATCATCAAATAATAAAGAAGAGGATTATGAAATTAAAATAATTAAAGAAAAAAATTATGATTTATCTTTTATAATTAATCCTTTAATATATATTTTAATTATTTTAGTAGTAATTTATGTAATATATAGTGTTATATTTTTAATAATTTCGAAGAACAGTTTTACAAATTTATTTAATATATGTAAAATAATTGAAATGACTTCTTGTTCTTGTTTACAATATTTTTTAGAATTAGGAATCATTCAATTATATCAATTTGTTAAAATTCCAGGGAATGCATTTTATAAAACATTATGGGCATTTTATAATAATAAAACAAATGATAATGGTGACAATGCTTTTGTTGATTTATTAAATATTATTCAATATACAATGGAAAAAGAAAAAAGTTTAAAAGAGTTGGAAAATTCATTTAGAGATTCAAATAATATAATTTCTATGGATTGTTCCACTTTATTTTCTGATATTAATGATGAAAGATTTTCAAGAATTTTTCAAGAACATACTGAACTTGATTATGAACAAATATTAATAAAATTTTGTAATACAGTTCCTTCTTTAAGATATAAAAATGAAGAGTTATTCTTAGAAGATTTGACTTATGCTTTAATGAAATTATTAGTCATAAATTATCAAAATGAAGAGAATACTCCTCATTACATTCCATCAGAATTATATTCTGTTACTCTTAAATCTCTGGAATTATATAGACCTTTAAAAGTATTTTTGGGAAACTTTTATTTTAATCATTTAGATAGTGAAACTAATTCACACTTTTATATTTTATTAATTTTTCTGTTAGGAAATATTTTTTTGGAGGTTTTATATTTTTTTATAATTAAAAGTAGAATTATAGATAAAATTGAAAAAATCAATAAAAATTTGGATAAGTTACTTATTATTTTAAAATGTATTACTTAGTGATTAGATTTTTGGCTATAATATCAATTTATGCTCGAATTCTACCTTATTTATAAATTATCTAATTTAATTATTTATATTACATTGTTAATAATGTATAGTTAAATTGTATCAGTTATTATATTTTAAATAACAATATCAAAAAATATATATAGATTTTAAATAATCCGAATGAAAATTGTTAATTTTTATCTTTAAATTAATAAGATAAGAATATTGTTCAATAGTTAAGAAAATTTATAAGTTATAAATTTTTTAATAATTTAATAATTATGCATTTTAAATATTAAAATATTTTCCTCTTCTACTTCTTGTATAACTAAATTAATGAAAAAAATTTAAAAATAATCTAAATTTTTCTCTTGTTCAATTTTTTTAATGAATATGAATCAATATTAATAAAAATTTTTTTTCTCCACACTTTTTTTTTGACGCATCTAATTATTTACCATAATATAATCATCTTTTTTAAATTTAAATTTATATAAGGGATTTTTAATGATTTACATTTTCTTGTTTAAATATTCTTTCTATTCAATTAAACATAATGTTTTCCATCCACAAAATTTTGATTAATATTAAAAATGCAATAAAAAATTTTTTCAATGATATAAATACTTTTCTTATCTTACCAAATTCAACCACAAAATCATGTAATTTTTCATTTTTATTTTATAAATATAAACCTTATTTTGCATTCAGAAAAAAAACTATCTAACTTACCATTTTTTTATCAAAGTTTGAAACTCAATAAGCTTCCTACTTTTTTCAGGAAAATCTTTTCATTATATAAATTTTTTATAAAATAAATTGTCTTTTAAATAAAAATTCATAATTAAGATTTTAATTCACTAATAATTCATTATTAATGAAAGAAAAACTTATTGCACAATCATCACATTTTAATCATTTATTACAACAGTTCCTTTCAATGTTTTTTTATCATAATAATAACATTCAATTTCACCTTTTTCCAAATTATTCAAAATTGTTTAAACTAATTTATTTATATTATTAAATATGATTCATAATCTTTGTCAAATTTTTCAATGAAATTTTAATTTATATTTTTTGGGGTATAATTTTCTATTAAATTTATTTCTCAATTTCAAAACATTTGGATAAGTTCCTCTTCTACTTAATAATTCAAAATCATTTTTTAATTTTTTATTTAATTCATTTGACAATAAATTTAAATTTAAATTTTGACTACTTTATTTAAAAATTTAAAGATTTAAACCAAATAAATCAATTATAATATTGATTTGTTCTTGTTTTTAAATCTTATTTTAAATCCATTTTTCTTTTTTTACAGTTTCCATATTTTCAAAAAGAACAAAGAAAAATTCATTATAATATTTTAATTATTATTATGCCACAAATTATCAATATTGTTTTGTTTATCATTTAAAAAAAAAGAAGAAGAATAATATTCCTTAATAAACCTAAACAAAAGTACAAAAAATTATTTTCAATGAATTAACTTTTTAATTCCAATGTCAAAGATCCAACATTTTTTCTTTCAAAAGATTAAAGTATTAACCTATTTAACTAATTTCAAAATAAAGATATTTTTCTTATGAATTTATTTTCATTGATTGACACTGAAGTAGATTCAAATAATAATTCAATTGTTTAATTCATAAAAATATAAAAAAAAATCCAATGGAAATGTAAAAGAATATTAAGTTAAATATATTGCTATAATTATATAAATTAAATATATTATTAATTTGTTGACACATGAAAATAAGCTTTTTGGTACTTTTTTAATTTGGAAATTATAAAAAAAAAATATTCAATTATGATTGATTTTAAATATTTTACTATATTAAACAACAAAACTTTGAAAAAATTTTTTTATTTAATTTAAAGTTTTATACAGATTAATTAAAACAATTTATAAAATAATTTTTTAATAATAATACTATTTATTTTGTTTTATTTTTTCCTTTACTTTATTGAACAATATTTTTATTATTTTATGATATTTTTTCCCAAAAGAAGAATCTTCACATCTGATTTTATATTCTAAAAAAATTAAAAATTTTTTGATATCTTCTTTACTTTTATTTCTAAGAATTGTTTTCAAAACTTTAAACATTTTGATACAAAATTGTTTCCTAATAATTGAGAATTTAATATCAAAACAATGAATTTTATTATAATCACTTTCATAAAAATTCTTAATTAATATATTTAAATCCTTTGAATTATCCTCATTTAGATATTTATTGAAAATTTCATTGATAAAATGAAAGTTTTTATTTTCAATTTCATTCTTATTATCTTTAGAAAAACTCAGATTACTTAATTTTCTTAAATTTTTTTGATTTTTTTTTTTTAAATTTTTACTTATTTTTTTCTTTGTAGGTTTCTGAGATAAAACTAATAAAATATCTTCATGAAAATCATCAATATTGATATTATTTAAAACTTCATTTAATTGGTTTAATTCTTTATTTTCTAAATTAAAAACTTCTTCAATAATTTTTTGAATAATATCAGAAATAATTTCAGAACTTTTATTAACAATACCTTCATATTTATTATACAATAAAGAATTAAGGACAGGAATAATATCTTTTGTTAAAGAGTAAATATTATTATTATTAGATAATTTAAAATCTTGATGTAATTTATTTAATTCATTTAACATTAAATTTTGAACATTTGAATTTGGTATTTCAATTTGAAGTTTTAATAAATTATCAATATAATTTTTAATTTTATCTTCATTTAAGCTTTCTTCTTCATTTATTTGTTCTTCAAAATTTTTATTCATATTTTCTTTTTCTGTTTTTTTGATTTCTTGATTTGAATTGAAATTATTTATAACAGTATTATTGTCACTATTAGTGACATTATTATTCATATTAATGTTAATATTTTCAGGGTTTGAACAAATATTATTACAATTATTAATTGTATTAATTCCTTTTTTTTTTTTTAATTTCTTTTCTAGGTTTCTTTTACTTTTTTTACCAACAAAAGACTCATTTTCCCTTTCAGAATTTTTTTCATTTGTAGAAAAATTTGAAAATAAATTTGAATCAGAGTTATTTAAAAGTCCATTTTCTTCAAAATCACTTTCAACAACAATAGAATTTTTATTTTCTTCAATCATTTTTTTTGCTTTTTCAATTGCATTTAATAAATTTTGTTTTTTTGTTTTCGCAACTTTTTCTACTTTTTCTTCAAATTTTTCAATCTTTGATAAAGGAAAATTAGCGTTTGAAGTTTGATTGATTAAATTTATTTGATAAAGTTTTTTTTGATTCTGAGAATTATTATCTTTTAATATATTCTTTATTTGTCCTGGCCAATAAGAATTTTCTTTCATTTTTACCCAAACAATTTCTCCTTTCTGAAAGTTTTCTTCTAACTTTGAAACCATTTTTTTATTTAAGATTTTTTGACCTAATTATTATTATATAAATGTCCAAATAAGATTTTTCTTTATTTATTTGCAGATATTATTTTTTTTCTTTGAGATAATTAATTAATTATTTTTTTATTGAATTTTATGGCAAAAATTATTTTCGAAAAAGAATTTTTTAAATAATTTTTAATTTTTCAATTGAGATTTGTGTTACTATCTTTTTGAATAAAATTAAATTTTAATTTTCATTTTTTTAATTTTTAATGAATTCAATAAATAACCAATTTTAACATATTTTTTAATGTTAAAAAAGAGCATTTTGTTTTTTCCCTTCTTTAATTCATAATTTAAATCAAAGATAATATTTAGAAAAATTTTCATAAATATTATTTATTTTTGAGTGAAAAGGAATAATATATCAATGAAAAAATTGTATGATTACTTGATTTTTTCCATTTTAAATTATTAATTAAACCTAAAAAATAATTTATAATATCAAATATAATATAAACTCCTCATAAAAATTTCTTTCATTAAAATCATATATTAAAATGTATTTAGATTTGATTAAGATAATTATTATAGTATTATTTTAGAGATTTTTATAATTTTTTCTTCATTATCTATTCAAAATTCCTTTAATCTTCAAATTTACTTTTAAAATAACTTCAAAATTTAATTTTAATATTCCAAAGTAAATAAATAAATAAAAAATTAAATATTTTTGAATTATTTTTTAATTACAAAATATCCAAATTCAAAAAGAATATACTCAAAAAAATCCTTTAAAAGAAAAAAAAATAAAAAAATTAAATAAATCAAAATAAAAAATCTCTTCTAAAATAAAAAAATATATAAAATTAAAAAACAAAAAATTTTTATATAAAAAAATCATGTCTTCAAGAAAGAAATATTTATTGAAAGTAATAATCCTAGGAGACGCAGGGTAAGATAAAAAAAATTAATGAGAAACCATATTTAAAAATATAGTGTTGGAAAAACATCATTATTAAATCAGTAAAAATCAAATTAATCCATAAAAAATTAGATATGTAAAACAACAATTTTCAATGCAATACAAATCAACAATTGGAGCAGATTTTTTAACAAAAGAAATAACAATTGATGGAAGTGTAGTCCAATTACAAGTAAAAAAATAAATAAAAAATTACTTAAATCAATATAAAAAAATATATGTATATATATTAAATATTCTATCAAAAGAATATATATTATACATATATTTTTTTTCATAAAAAATATATAATAAACTTTTATAGTTATGGGATACAGCAGGACAAGAAAAATTTCATGCAATGGGTGCTTCATTTTATCGTAATTCAGAGTGCTGTGTATTAGTATGTGATTTAACTGATATGAAATCTTTTGAAACTATTGATACTTGGAGACAAGAATTTTTAAATCAATTAAATCCAAAAGATCCAGATAATTTTCCTTTTGTTTTATTAGGGAATAAATGTGATAAAGAAAATGAAAGAAAAGTACAAGATAGTAAAATTAAACAATATTGCGAAACTAAATCTCATATGCCTTATTTTGAAACTTCTGCTAAAGAAAAAACTAATGTTGATAAAGCTTTTGAAGAAATTGCAAGATTGGCTTTTAAAAGAAATTCTAAAGAAGATGAAATGTAAGATTTTATTTAATTATTTTTCATTTAGATTTATCCCTACTAAACCTATTGTTCTTAATAATCAAACAGGAGGAGCAGTAGATAAAACTGGTTGTTGTTAAAATTTATGAGAAGATGTTTTTTTTTTATTTTTTTTCTTTCATTAATAATTTAGGATATTTAAATTAGGTTTTTTAATCATGTTTTAAATATTTTTTGGAATTTGATTGATTAAGTTAAATTTGAAATTTGATTTTTCAAAATAGTTTTTTTTTTGATTTTTATTTTTTTAAATTAAATTGAATGTTATTATTATTTTATTTAATGTTTTTATAAAAGTAATAGTGATTTGTAGGATTTACTTAGTTTATTAAGCTAATTAATGTTTTTATTGTTTCTTTAATTATATATTTTCTTTTTTAATTATATTTTTTTAAAAATATTTAGTATATTATATCTTCTTTTATTTAACTTTTATTATCAAGACTAAAACTCATATTATCACTATATTTTTTAATAAAAAAAAATATTTAAAATGAATTTAATCTTAATCTATTATCAAAATAATTTTATTTCGTATATTGTTCCAGTTTATTAATCCCCCTTTTGTATAAAGGAGGGATGGTAGTCTAAATCAAGGGTCTCTCTCATATATAATCTTAAAATAATGTATATGTTTTTTTGATTATTCAAATATTGAAAATAATTGAATTTTCAGAAATTCATGTTATTGAATAGAGAATCATGTATAAAGTATATTCCCAATATTATATAGAAGGGATATCCAAAATGTAACTGTCCATATTGAAATCAATTAAAAGATGAATTATATTTTTAATTTAAAAATTTTTATTTTATATATAGATATTATTATTAAATATATTTGAGTTTTTATTATTTAGAATAATAAAAATAATTTTTTTAATTAAAAGGTTTAAAGAATACAATATCACAAAAATTAAATTAATGAAATCCAATTCTTTAAAATAATAAAAGTTATACAGAAAAGGCATTAGTTAATAGAATTAAAACACCCTTTATAAATATATTAAATTAAATTATTCATAATAGATTCATTACCTTTAATTTAAATGCAGAAATTATTTTTAAAATTTTATTAAAATAAAAAACATTTCTAATAGACAAAATAGAATTATAATAATTTACATTAAAGATTGTAGATTTATAGGTATTTAGAAAATTTAAACTAAATGTATGAATAATCTTAACTTGAAAAAATTATTATAATTTTTATCAAAAAGAATCTGATTAGGATTAAGGTAAATTAATAAATGAAAAAAAACAAAATGTTGAATGATATTTAAATTTACTAAATTTAAAGACAAGAAAAATAAGAAGAAAAAAGGTATTAAATACCATACTTTTTTACCTCATTTATTAAAAATCTTCTTTATTTTTTTTAATAATTCTATATTTAAGAAATAGACTTTTTATTTTCTTTAATTATTACAAATGAACTTTTATTTCATAAAATGATATTTCAAAAATTCATATTTTTAAATCTTCATTGTTATGGTTTTAAATAAAATAGAATTTTCTATTGAAATTTTCTTTTTCAGAATCAAAAGTTCATTTACATTATTTTGATAAGATAAAAATTAGTATATTTAATTCTTTTGTTATTATAATATAATTTGATTTGAATATTAGCCAATTCACGGTAAAATTCTTTTTCTTCTTTTGATTCAAAAGACAATATTTATATAATTTTAAAAAATGTAAATCTATATTAATAATCTGGGCTATTTTAGCTATTATTTTTGCTTCTTTCTTTTTCGTTCTTCATATTACATTTTTTAGTAGTTTGATGAAAAAAACCAAATCTTTTTTCAAATATAAATATTTGATATTTAATTTTTGTTTATATTAATTTTTTTTGGAACTTTTAATTTATATTTTATCTTTAATTTTCTTATTGGGGATTGGGGATTGGGGATTGGGGATTTGGCCCAATCCCCAATCCCCAATCTCTAATCCCCAATCCCCCACCCCCCACC
>JAEEGK010026069.1_pt1 | contig 11935 bp, 12 predicted proteins | sample 8958771 | NCBI WGS metagenome assembly JAEEGK01 (sample SAMN16246547, study PRJNA631951) | gut metagenome | biome: gut microbiome; feature: rumen; material: SC-attached | host: Bos | place: Iran: Karaj | collected 2018-10 | reverse complement strand
CATCGGCGTTGAGCGTACCTTCCCGTACCACAGCCCGCGCATCGGTCGCATCGAGGTCGTCCGTCACGGCGTGGTCCGCAGAGCGAAGCTCTTCTACCTCCGCGACAGAAGCGGCAAGGCAGCGAAGATCCGCGAGCGTATCGACGAGAAGAAATAAGTTTGAAAGCGAAAGGAGCCGACAGGCTCCTTTTTGCGTCGGGCGGACCTCTCTTACAAACCGTAGGGGAAGGTCTCACCTTCCCGTTCCGTTGTTTCGGCGGGCGGATGCGATACGCCCCTACGGGTCATCGGTGCGGCGGGCGGATGCGATCCGCCCCTACGGGTCATCGGTGCGGCGGGCGGATGCGATCCGGAAAGGAAAGCGGCGGAAACTCAATTGCAAATCGAAAGGCGATATGGTATACTGCTTCCAACGGATTGAATAAAGGGGGAAAAACACTTGAAAACAAGAGTGGCAGTACGGATCCTTTTGACGGCGGTACTGGCTGCGTGCTGCATCATTGCGATCGGGTGCATAAACGGAGACGGCTCCCGAACGGCCGCCCTTGAGCCGACGGGTCTACCTGTGCATACGCAGCAGGCAACAGAGAACGCCGTCAGCCGGACGCCGCAAACAGGGATCGCAACTGCATCGACGCCTGAGCCCACGCCGGAGCCGACACCCACGCCGGAGCCGACGCCTACGCCGGAGCCGACGCCGTTTACCTTTATCTGGTTCACAGATACGCAGCATTATACCTATATGGGCGATACCGGATTGAAAATGGCTGTGGATTATGTGCTTGCGGAGCGGGAATCGCGCAATATCACGGCAGTGCTGCACAGCGGCGATATCATCGAGAACAATGCAATTGAAGCGGAATGGAAAATGATCAAGGGAGATTTCGCACCGATTCTCGGGGTGATCCCGTTCTACTGCGTACCCGGCAACCATGATGCGGGGACAAACGTTTCCGTCGATAATAAAAGAGTATACAGCTATGACCCCTACCGCAGCGCGGATATGTGCGACGTACGCAACGCGGAACAATTATACAATGACGGTGAATGCTGGTATCAGTATATGGAGAACGAAGGACTGCTGCTGCTCGGCGTAGGCTGGCATCTCGGCGAGCCCGATCCGGCGCGCATGGAATGGATCGACGGCGTTCTGGAACGGTACATCGACGTACCCGTGATCATGCTGACGCACAGTTATCTTGAAACCGATGAATGGCTGACGGACGTAGGCATCGTGCTGGAGAAAGAGATCACGGACCGGCATGCAAACGTGCGGCTCGTGCTGTGCGGACATGTGAGCCGGATCTTTCGCCGTGTAAAGACCTATGAGGACGGCAGAGTGGTGAATATGGTCGAATACAATTTCCAGGACTGGGGCAACCGGGGGATCGGATACTGCGTGATCATTACCTTTGACCCGATCACAAGGAACATATCGTTCACCGATTACTCGGCGTTACATGACGATTACAACTATTACGAGAACACGAGCCGGGAAACCTTTGTGCTGGAGAATGCGTTTTGACCCGTTGATGACCGCTGTCCGCCGGTTTGGACAGGAAGTGCCGTGAACCGCTGCGGTGCCCGCGCGGACAGGAACGCCCTTAAAACCGCGTTCCGACCATCTGAAACAAAAGGAGGCATGAAGATGGAAGGCTTTTCGATCCGCAGGGCGGAGGAGAAGGACTGCGGGCTGATCCTGTATTTTATCAGGGAGCTTGCGGCGTACGAAAGGATGTCCGGCGAGGTCGTCGCGACCGGGGAACTGCTCAAAGAATGGCTGTTTGAAAAGCGCAGCGCCGAGGTGCTCTTTGCCTGCGAGAACGGCAGGGAGGTCGGCTTTGCGCTGTTCTTCCACAACTTCTCGACCTTTGTCGGCAGGGCGGGGCTGTACCTCGAAGATCTCTATGTGCTGCCCGAATCCCGCGGCAAGGGATATGGGAAAGCACTCCTCAAGCGGCTTGCGGCGATCGCCGTCGAACGCGGCTGCGGGCGCATGGAATGGGTCTGCCTCGACTGGAACAAGCCGAGCATGGACTTCTACCGCTCGCTCGGCGCGATTCCGATGGACGAATGGACGATCTGGCGCGTCACGGGGGAGACGCTCGATACGCTCGCGAAGGATTGAGCGCAGAGCAGGCTCCTTCACTTTCCGCTTTGTTACAGAGGAAGATCGTCTGTACCATGCGCAGGATGATTCTCCGTGTGTCATTCTGAGGAGCAGAGCGACGAAGAATCTTTTTTGATCTATGAGGATGATATGGGTAAAAAACTCTCGGAAATGACGTTGGAAGAACTGTGGGAACTGTTCCCGATCTTCCTTGTCCCGCACGATGACAGATGGAAAGAATCTTACAAGGAGATGGAGAATTCGATCAAAAGGCTGCTGTCAAATTACCCTGTGGACAGGATCAGCCACATCGGAAGCACGGCGATCCAAAACATTTGGGCGAAAAACATCGTGGATGTGATGGTTGAGATCCCTCAAGGCGTTGACCTCAAGGAGATTGCCCGCGTTCTGGAGCAAAACGGATTCATCAGGATGTCCGGCGAGGCGAACAGGATCTCGCTCAATATGGGATATACCGAAAACGGATTTGCGGACAAGGTGTATCATGTCCATCTGCGATACACCGGGGACAATGCCGAACTGTACTTCCGTGATTATTTGAACGAGCATCCCGACGCGGCAAAAGAATATGAAGCATTGAAGCTTCGGCTATGGAAACAATATGAACATAACCGGGACGCCTATACAGATGCGAAGACGGATTTCATCTCGAAATGGACGGCGGAAGCACGAAAGGAATACGGAGACAGATACTGACAAACCCGTTTATGAGGACGATCATGAAAATTGTATTATGCGAGGATACCGAGTGGCTGCTGTCGGAAGAAGCATTCTCGATCTATGCTTCTTGCATGTATCATCCGACATACAGGGAATACCGGGCACAGATGGAAGACTGTTTACACGATCCGTCGGTGAAAGTATTTGTCTGTGAGAATCTCGGCAGGAAAACAGGCATGATGGTTATCAAGCGTTCGGGCGCTGCTGCGGAGATTATCGGAATTGCCGTATCTGACGATACTCGCCGTAAAGGGATCGGGAAAAAGCTGATCCAAAACGTCATAGAGTCGGAGGGAACAGAACGGATCAAAGCACAGACGGACGACGATTCGATCGGTTTCTACCGCAAATGCGGTTTTTCTGAGGAAAAAAAGAGAATTGACTATCCTGACGGATCAGTCGTCCGGTATACCTGCATCCTCTGCAAACAGACGGCTTCCTCCGGTTCGAAGAAAGGGAAACAATGAAACTGAAAAACGTACTGATCGTCGTGAAAAATATCGAGAGATCCAGACAGTTCTACCGCGATCTGTTCGGTCTTGAGATGATCCTTGACAACGACGGAAATATGATCCTGACGGAAGGATTGGTCCTTCAGGAAGAAAAATACTGGAAAGCGTTCCTCGGTAAGGAGATCATTCCGGAGAACAATTCTTGCGAGCTCTATTTTGAGGAATCCGACATAGAAGGCTTTATCGAAAAGCTTGAAACATATGATCCGGAAGTAAAATACGTCAACAGACTCATGACGCACAGCTGGGGACAGAAGGTCATCCGCTTCTATGATCCGGACGGGAATCTGATCGAAGTGGGGACGCCGATGTAAATGGCAAATATCATCACCGGAATCAGAATCGTGCTCAGCGTCGCTTTGCTGTTCTTTCCGGCATTGTCTCCGGCTTTTTTTGCGCTTTATATCACTGCCGGGATCACCGATATGATCGACGGCGCGGTGGCAAGGAAAACCGGTACGGTCAGCGCGTTCGGTGCAAGGCTGGACACGATCGCGGATATCGTATTCACTGCGGCTTGCCTTTTTAAGCTGCTTCCAGTACTGGATGTTCCGGTCTGGCTCTATGTATGGATTGCCGTCATCGCGTTCGTGAAGGCGGCGAATATCGCAGCAGGATATATCCGACAGAAAGCGTTTCCATCGGTGCATTCCGTATTCAACAAGGTGACCGGAGGGCTGTTGTTCGTTTTCCCGCTGACGCTTGCATGGATCCATTTCAAATACAGCGCGGCAGTCGTCTGTGCGGTCGCAACAATCGCGGCTGTTCATGAAGGATATCTCATTCAAGCGGGAAGAACGGTTTAGCGACAAATGCCGGCTTGTAAAGCAAGCGCCGCATTCTTTCTGCTTCGCCGCTTCGTTCGGCAAGCAGGATATTTTGCAAAAAATGTCAAAAGCCGGGGTTGATCGCCTCGGTTTTTGCCTGAATGGACGCCCTAATCCCGTTATCGCAGATTGCAAGCGATCGCCTCCGGTCGACCGGAAAAGAAGAGCTTGACGCGCCGCTTGTTCGGATGGACAGCGCCGACGTCGGCGAGCCCTGTTCTGTATTTTTATTGATCTATGTGATTTTATAAAAGCAGAGCGCTTTTCTGCGGACAAGCGGAATGCAGGATACTGCGCACAGATGATTGTTTCAGCGGAAATGCGGAACCGTGCGGATTTTCCTTGCATTCACAGACGCTATACGGTATACTGAATTATCAGTATAACTATGATCCTGCTTGATCGGCATATCAGCGAAAGAGGGGAAAAGCATAAATATGAAGATCACGACCATCGGAGAGATCCTGATTGACATGACGCAGACGGGAACGGACGCAAACGGAAACGCGGTCTTTGCAGCGATTCCCGGCGGCGCGCCGGCAAACCTTGCGGTAGCCGCGCGCAAGCTCGGCGTGGAAACCGCGTTCGTCGGCTGCGTCGGAGACGATCCGTTCGGCGCTATCCTGAAAAAGACGCTGCTGCATTACGGCGTCGATACGAGCGGACTGCAGACGACGGACTGCGCCGATACGACGCTTGCCGTCGTGACCGTCGATCCGCACGGCGAGCGCAGCTTTGCGTTCTGCAGAAAACCCGGCGCGGACACGCAGATCAACCGCGCGCGCGCACTGGAAGCCGCGTCGCATGCCGATATGCTGCATTTCGGCAGCGTTTCGCTTGCGGCGACCGCCTGCCGCGAAACGATCATTTCCGCAGTGCGCCGCGCAAAGGAGAGCGGCGCGCTGATCACATACGATCCGAACTATCGCGCGTCGCTGTGGAACAGCGAGGGCGAAGCGATCGGGATCATGCGATCGGTTCTGCCGCTGTGCGACATCGTGAAGATCAGCGAGGAGGAAACGCTGCTGCTGACGGGGCGCGAAGCGCCGGAGGAAGCCGCCGAGGTGCTGATGGAGCGCGGCGTGAAGCTCGCGGTCGTAACGCTCGGCGCGAACGGCGCTTACTGGAAATACGGGAAGGATTCCGGTACGGTCCCGGGATTCAGGGTCAAGGTCGCAGACACGAACGGCACGGGCGATACATTCTTCGGCGCGTTTTTAAGCCGCATCGCAAAGCACGGCGGTCTGAGCCATCTGACGCCGGAACGGATCGAATGCTATGTGCGCTACGCAAACCGCGCGGCGTCGATCACCGCGAGCCGTCCGGGCGCGATCCCTGCCATGCCGACCGAAGATGAATTGACGGAGGAATAAGCAAATGATGGAACGCGAGCATTGGGCACAGGAGTTTACCAGACGTTATGTGCTTCGCGAGGACGAGCTGAAATGGCTCTACTGCGAGCTGTACCACAACGACATGAAGGCGTATCGGTATTTTGTCGATATGCTGTACCGCGCCTATGAGGCGCGTCCCGAATCCTTGAAAAACATGGACCGCGCGCGGGAAGAATATCCCGAATGGTATCGCGGTCACGACCTGGTCGGCATGCTGATGTACGTCAACGCCTTTGCGGGAACACTGAAGGGCGTACAGAAGAAGATCGACTACATCACCGACTGCGGCGTCAATTATCTGCATCTGATGCCGCTTCTCGAAAGCCCGAAGGGAAGAAGCGACGGCGGCTATGCGGTAAGCGATTTCCGGAAGGTGCAGCCGGAGCTCGGCACGATGGACGACCTCTTTGCGTTGGCGGAGGCATGTCACGAGCGCGGCATCGCCGTGTGTCTCGACTTTGTCATGAACCATACGAGCGAGGATCACGAATGGGCAAGACGCGCGCGTGCCGGTGATAAGGAATATCAGGACCGGTATTTCTTCTACGACAACTGGGAGATCCCGAACGCCTACGAGCAGACCGTGCCGCAGGTGTTCCCGACGACCGCGCCCGGCAACTTTACCTGGTGCGAGGAAGCGAAAAAGGTCGTCATGACGACGTTCTATCCCTATCAGTGGGACCTGAACTACGCGAATCCGACCGTGTTCAACGATATGACGGACAACATGCTCTACCTCTGCAACCACGGCGTGGACATCATCCGGCTCGACGCGGTGCCGTACATCTGGAAAGCGCTCGGCACGCAGTGCCGCAACCTCAAAGAGGTCCATACGCTTGTGCGCATGATGCGCATCGTGTGCGAGATCGTCTGTCCGGGCACGCTGCTTTTGGGCGAGGTCGTTATGGAGCCCTCCAAGGTCGTTCCGTACTTCGGCACGGTCGACAAGCCCGAATGCCATCTTCTCTACAACGTCACGACGATGGCGTCGATCTGGCACACGGTCGCAACGAAGGACGTGCGGCTTTTGAAGCATCAGATGGAACAGGTGTTCGCGCTGCCGAAGGAATACACGTTTTTGAACTATCTCCGCTGCCACGATGACATCGGCTGGGGACTCGATTACGCGTTCCTGCGTTGGTTCCAGCAGGAGGAGGTCCCGCACAAGAAGTATCTCAACGACTACCTCACCGGCAAATGGCACGGCAGCTTTGCGCGCGGCGAGCTCTATAACGACGATCCGCGGCTCGGCGACGCGCGGCTGTGCGGCACGACGGCTTCGCTGTGCGGCATTGAGGCGGCGGAGCAGAGCGGCGACAAGGCGGCGCTTTCCGACGCGATCCGCAGAGATACGATGCTGCATGCGCTGATGTTCACGATGAGCGGCGTCCCGGTGCTGTACAGCGGCGACGAGATCGCGGCGGAGAACGATTACGGCTATCACGACGATCCCTTGAAGGCGGAGGACAGCCGGTACCTGCACCGCGGGAATCTCGATTGGACAAAGGCGAAGCGCAGAACGCTGAAAACCTCGACCGAGGGCAAGGTCTTCCGCGCGATCAAGCGGCAGGAGGAGCTTCGCGCGCAGTACCGCGTGTTCGACGACGCGGCGGATACCTGGGCGCTGGAAACGCACAACGATCATGTGCTCGGCATCGGACGCTATTACCAAAAGGAAAAACTGCTTGCGCTGTTCAATTTCTCGGATGAGCCTGAGATCGCATGGGTGCAGGATCTTTCGCTGTTCACCGATCTCATCACCGGCGAACGGCGCGACGCAGGCGCCGTACAGCTTCCGGCGGGCGGATACATCTGGCTTTGGCAAACGCTTTAACGGAGGAGAACCATGAAGCAAAAACTGATCTTTCTGGACATTGACGGCACACTGACTCCGGCGGGCAGCAACACGCCTCCCGAAAGCGCAATGAAGGCGATCAAAGCGGCGCAGAAGAACGGGCATCTGGTCTTTCTCTGCACGGGACGCAATCCCGCCATGCTCGCGCCGGTGCTGGCGCTCGGCTTTGAAGGCGCGGTCGCGGCAGCGGGCGGCTATGTGTTTGCGGGCGATAAGGTGCTCTTCGACTGTCCGATGACGCCGGAGCAGCTCGAAACCGGCATGCGGCTTTTGAAAGAGAACGGCGTGTTCCGCACAATCGAGGCGAAGGACGCGACCTGGGGCGACGAGGACCTCGGCGATTTTCTTGCAAGCGCAGGGGAGGGCAACAGCGAGCTCGTGCGCTGGCGCAAGGCGCTCGCCGAGGAGCTCAACATCCTGCCGATGCATGAATATGACGGCAGACCGGTCTATAAGATCGTGTTCATGTGCACCGAGGCGAAACAGCTCGTGCCCGCGCGGGAAGCGCTGGAGAAGGATTTCAAGTTCGTCGTGCAGGACGTCGCCGCGCACCACTGTCTGAACGGCGAGCTCATCAACCGCAATTTCGACAAGGGCAAGGGCGTGCGCATCGTTGCGGACGCGTTCGGGATCGCGATCGAGGACACGATCGGCTTCGGCGACAGCATGAACGATCTCGAGATGATCGAGACCGTCGGAACCTCGGTCTGCATGGACAACGGCAGCCCGAAGCTCAAGGAACTGAGTGACATCGTCTGCCCCGCGGTGGACGCCGACGGGCTGGCAATCGCCTTTGAACAGCTCGGACTGATATAATGCGAAAGGACTGCACTGCGCAGCCCTTTTTCATTCGACGGTATCGCGGACGCTGAAGCGACGTTCGCCGGGATCCGGTTCGATCACGGTGATCGTACAATGCGTGATCCGGATGTGCGGCTGACTTTTGAGCTGCAGCACAAACCGGCGCAAGTCCGTAACGCCGCCCTGCACCTCGGCTTCCACGCGTCCGTCCTCGAGATTTCGGACCCAGCCGGACAGCGCGAGCTTTCGCGCGATGAGCCGCGCGGTATAGCGAAAGCCGACGAACTGTACGTCGCCTTCAAACAGAATATGCCATCTGGTCGGTACGCGATCTTCCATGCGCCGCTCCTTTCACGGTTCAGTATAGCATGAGAAGCGGCAAAAGAAAAGCGAAAAGAGGGCAAATAACCGCTTTTTTGCATGGAAACAGAAATAGCATTTGCGTTTTGTGAAAACATGCGATATAATGTATAAGAATACAGGCTTCTTTCAGCCTTGAAGGGAGTTTGAATACAAAAGGGGGTAGCAATCTATGGCACTGGATTACCGCAAGTGCGCTGAAGAGATCGCCAAATATATCGGCGGCGGCAGCAATGTCATCAGCGCGGCACACTGCGCGACCCGGCTCAGGCTGGTAATCGCAGACAACAGTAAGATCGATAAGAAAGCGCTTGAAGACGTCGAAGGCGTCAAGGGTATGTTCGAGTCGAACGGTCAGCTCCAGCTGATCATCGGAACAGGTACGGTCAACAAGGTGTACGACGAGTTCCTCGCCGTCACCGGCGTGTCCGCCGCAACGAAGGCGGACGTCAAAGCCGCCGCAGCGTCGAAGATGCCGTGGTGGAAGAAGATCCTGAAGACCCCGGGCGACATCTTCGTCCCGATCCTCCCTGCGATCGTCGCTTCCGGTCTGATGATGGGTATCGTCGAAGCGATCCCGAAGTTTGCGCCGGCATTCGGCAACACAGGTTGGTTTGCGTTCCTTGACCTTGTCGCGAACACCGCGTTCGCGCTGCTGCCCGTACTGGTTGCAATTTCAGCGGCGCGCGTCTTCGGCGGCAACATCTTCCTTGCTGCCGTTATCGGTCTGATGATGGTGCATCCGGCGCTTTTGAACGCATGGAACGCCGGTTCTGTACAGCAGGTAGCGATGTTCTTCGGGAAACCGCTTCCTTTGGATGCGGTACAGAACGCAATCAATGGGTTGGAACCTGAGATAGCACAGTTGATACCGGCCAACTATCTCGCAATGTTCGATACGACAAACGGCGTCAGCGCTTCGGTGATCAACAGCCTGCCGGCAGATGCGGCAAGCGGGATTTGGGGTGCGCTGAACTCCTCGCTGACTGTTGCGGACATCGGCGGCATCTCCCAGTTCACACTCTTCGGCAGCTACGGTATTTCGCAGGTCGGCTATCAGGGACACGTCATCCCGGTCATGCTTGCGGTATTCTTCATGTCGAAGCTTGAAAAACTGCTGCATAAGATTGTTCCCGAAATGATCGACCTGTTCGTCACGCCGCTCGTCACGGTCCTCGTCACGGCGCTCCTGACATTCACGGTCATCGGGCCGGTGTTCTCGATCCTTGAGAACTACGTACTGATCGGCGCCAAGTGGCTCGCAAGCACACCGTATACATCCTGGATCATGGGTGCGATCTATCCGTGGACCGTATTCCTGGGGCTGCATCATATGTACAACGTCATAGAAGCCGGCATGATCGCGCAGACAGGTCTCAACACCTGGATGCCGATCGCATCCGCAGCGAACTTCGCACAGTTCGGCGCGTGCTTGGCGGTCGCGGTCAAGGTCAAGAACGCAAAGACCAAGTCGGTCGCACTGCCCGCTTCGCTCTCCGCGTCCCTGGGCATCACGGAGCCCGCGATCTTCGGCGTCAACTACCGCTTCATGAAGCCGTTCCTGTTCGGCATGGCGGGCGGCGCGGTCGGCGCGCTGTTCGGTGCATTGTTTAAGCTCGGCTCGCACGTATACGGCGTCACCGGCATTCCGGCGATTCCGGCGGTCAACAATATTCCGCTGTATCTGGTCGAACTCCTGATCTCCGCGGGCGTAGCCTTCGTACTGACGATCTTCTTCTGGAAGGAAGAAAAGCCCGAAGAAAAGGCGAAGGAGCCGGAGCCCGAAAAGCCTCTGGAGCTTCCGACGGTCTCCGTCATCCGCTGCGCAGCCGGTACGGTCATGCAGCCGGTCGCGGGCAACGTTATCGCGCGTGAAGCGATTCCGGACGATACCTTCGCTTCCGGTGTGCTCGGCGACGGCGTCGGCATTGAACCGACGGAAGAACTCGTCGTCGCGCCGTTTGACGGCACGATCAGCTCGGTCGCCGAAAGCAAGCATGCCATCGGCATCGAGGCGAACGGGATGGAAATGCTGATCCACGTCGGTGTCGATACCGTCAATATGAACGGCGACGGCTTCGAATGCCTTGTCAAAGAGGGCGACGAAGTCAAGCTCGGCCAGCCGCTGATCCGCTTCAGCCGTGAAAAGATCAAGGCGGCGGGCTACAGCGATACCGTTGCGGTGCTTCTTACCAATTCCGACGACCTCGAAGGCGTCGAATGCGGTGCGAAATAAACCATATCAATCATACAGGAGGACAATTCAATGAAGTCGTTTGAGTACACCATCACCGATCCGGTCGGCATCCATGCGCGTCCCGCAGGCATTCTGGTCGAGGAGATCAAAAAGTACGGCGCGACCGTTACCGTCAATAAGGGCGAAAAATCCGTCAACGCGCTGAAGCTGATGGCGCTGATGGGCATGGGCATCAAGCAGGGTGACACGATCCGTGTCGACGTCGAAGGTGCGGACGAGGAGAAAGTTGCCGCCGAGATCGAGGCGTTCTTCAAGGCGAATCTGTAACCATCGGGTCAAGGCGGCTGTCAGAACGGCAGCCGCCTTTGTACATTTCAGATATGGAGGTAAACTATGATCACGATCCAAGGTAAGGGCGTATCCACCGGCGTTGCGCTCGGCCCCCTGTATTTCTATCAGCGCGCCAAGAGCACGGTCACGCGTTATGAAGTGACCGACACGGACGCCGAATGGGCGCGGTTTAAGGCGGCGCAGGAAAAGGCGATCGCAGAGCTCGGCGAACTGGCCGAGAAGGCGAGAGCCGAAGCGGGCGACGAGGCGGCGATGCTGTTTGAAACGCATCAGATGATGGCGGAGGACCTCGATTACGAGGAGAGCATCCAGAACGCGATCAATGAGAACAAACTGAACGCCGAGGCGGCCGTTTCCGATACCGCCGCGCAGTTTGCGGAGATGTTTGCGTCGATGGACGATGCGTATTTCCGTGCGCGCGCCGCGGACGTCAAGGACGTGTCCGGCCGGATCTTAGGCATTCTGACCGGCGCGGTCGCGGGCGGCGTGGACTCTCCGGTCCCGGTCATTCTCGCGGCGGACGATCTCGCGCCGAGCGAGACGGTGCAGCTCGATAAGAGCAAGATCCTCGGCTTCATCACCGAGGGCGGCAGCGGATCGAGCCATACTGCGATCCTTGCCCGCACGATGGGCATTCCCGCGATCATCGGCGTCGGCGACGCGCTGAAGCCCGAATATGCCGGTCACGAGGTCATCGTCGACGGTTCCAACGGCAATATCCTGATCGACGCGGATGAAGCGGCGCGCACCAAGATGCTGCAGAAGATGGAAGAGCAGAAAAAGATGC
>JAEEGK010026067.1_pt1 | contig 11936 bp, 9 predicted proteins | sample 8958771 | NCBI WGS metagenome assembly JAEEGK01 (sample SAMN16246547, study PRJNA631951) | gut metagenome | biome: gut microbiome; feature: rumen; material: SC-attached | host: Bos | place: Iran: Karaj | collected 2018-10 | reverse complement strand
ACACCGTTCGCACCGCGCGCACCGTAAAGGGAAGCGGAAGCCGCATCCTTCAGCACCGTGATGCTCTCGATGTCGGCCGGGTTGATGGTGGTCGCGTTGGAGGTCTCGGAGGGGAATCCGTCGATGACGTAGAGAGGCTCGTTGCTCTGGGTGATGGAGTTGTTGCCGCGGATGGTGATGGTGGCGGTTGAGCCGACCTCGCCGTCGCTGCTGCTGACCACGACGCCGGCGACGCGGCCCGCGATGGCGTTGTCGAAGGACGTGACCGGCGCCTTCATGATCTCGTCCATGTCCACCTTCGCGACGGAACCGGTCAGGTCACGCTTGGAGAGAGTGCCGTAACCGACACTGACGACTTCGGCGGCCTCAAGCGCTTCGCGGTCTTCCTGCATTGTGATGTCCACGGTGCTTTCGGAAGTGACCTTCTTCCGGGCGTCGAGGTAGCCCAAGGAGGAGAAAACGATGACGGCGCCTTTCGGGACGTTGATGCTGTACCGGCCGTTCTCATCGGTAACGGTGCCGTTGGACAGGCGCCCGTCCTCATAGACGGTGATGGCCTGCAAGGCCTCCCCTTCCGCGTCGGTCACACGGCCCCGGACGGTCAGGCGGCCGCTCTGCGCCCACGCCGGCAGCAAGAGCAGCAGCGTCAGAAGGACCGTTATGGCTTTACGAAACATAAGATAATCTGGTTATTGCAACTAAAATTATCCTATGGATATTATACCTGCAACAGCGAGTCTTTCATTATTCGTTTTTGCACATAACGATATTCGTTATTGCATAATCTCGGGAAAGGTCAGCGTTTGGAATGACGCCAGGAAACGGGAGAACATCCTTTGACTTTCTTGAAGACGTGGAATAGGTAATTGATGTCGAAGATTCCAGAGCGGGCGGCACATTCGGTGAGCGACAGGTCCGTGGTCTCAAGCAGAGAGCACAGATGATCTATTCGTCTATCTATCAAATATTTGTATACCGTTGTACCAGTGGTTTTCTTGAAACGGATTTCCGCTGCACGGCGGCACAGGAATGCCTGCTCGAAAATCTCGGACGTCGAGATTTCGCGGGTGAAGTTCTGGTCGATGAATTCCAGCATTTTCGCCACCTCCTTGTCCTCCACATTGTGCTGCTGGGTCGATCCTCGCTGGACGATCAGACCGGGCTTGATGGAAATGACGAAGATCGGCCGATTCCCTGAGAGTTCCTGCTCCTGCTCGTGCAACATGCGTCCCAGCTCGTAACCACCCTTCTCGGCATCTTGGACGATGGAGGAGAGAGGCGGGTCGGAGATGTTGCAGAGTAATTCATCATTGTCCACGCCCAGGATGGCGACCTCCTGGGGGACGCGGATTCGGGCAAGCCGGCAGTATTCGGAGGCCGCGAGGGCATATTCATCGTCACTACAGAACAGGGCGACAGGCTTAGGCAGGGCGGCAAGCCAGCGTATGATATCGCTGCTTTCGCTCTCCGGGGCATTTCGAACCGTATATTCCTGATAATGAAAGCCGCTCCGCTTGATGGTATTGCGGAAACCCTGGGCGCGCTCCTCGGACCAGATGATGTCTTGGACACCGAAGAAGGCAAAGTTGACAAAACGTCTACGGATGAAGAAATCGGCGGCCAGTTCGCAGGTCTTCACATATTCGCCGGTGATGGTGGAAAAACCTGTCTGACGGGAGGTCATGTTCTGGATGACGACCGTGCAGTCCAGGTTTGAAAGGGGAAGAAGGTCGTCATAGGGCCAACGGCCGATGATGGCATCCGCTTTCCAGTCCCGGGCCCACTGCGCAATCCGATAGCCCCGTTTCGACTCCACGCTCAGGCTGGAAGGTACGCGGGACAGGAGCAGGCAATTGCCATGCTCCTGCGAATACTGAATCAGCCCCCGGACAAGGGATCGGTCATATTCGCTGGAATTGTCTATGCAAAGCAGCGTGCGGACCATGAGCGTTATTTCCGACCATATTGCAACTAAAATTATCGTCTTCCCGTTATTCTTGCAACAACGGTACGCCCAATTGTTCGCTAACTCACACAACCAGATTCGTTATTGCATAGTCCCTGCGAAACTTGCTCACTTTCGCAAACTTATGCAATTTTGGAAATAATTACAAATGAGTATTCTCGGATTCTCGCTTTCCTGGTTTCCCAGTTATTCAAGAAGAAAAACTGAAATCGTCTTCCCGGACAAAGACTTTAATCGAAGTCAGTAAACAGCATAAAAGGCCTCCCAGATCCAAAAGTGTCGTTTTCCCCCAGGTTGAAACCCACCCTGAACGGCATTATATGCTTTATAGGGCAGGAAGTGCTTTCGGCTGACTTCGGTTTAATCCCCTAGTTGTTATCTTCCCAACTCACGGTCCGGGAAAGGTCGGGATTGACATCGATCCGGACGCGGAGAGTCTCCTCGGGGAGGATGGGCTCGATGTTTTCGGGCCATTCCATAAGACAGAGATAACCGCTGTCTATATAGTCGTAGAATCCCAGGTCGAGGGCCTCTTCGATTTTTTCAATCCGGTAGAAATCGAAATGATAGACGGGCTCGCCGTCCCGGGTGCGGTACTCGTTGACGATGGCGAAGGTCGGGGAGCTGACGGCGTCATCCCTGACGCCGAGGGCGCGGCAGACCGCGTTCGTGAACGTGGTCTTCCCCGCCCCCATCGGGGCGTAAAACGCCACGATGCGCCGCTCCCCGATCTGCATCAAGAATTCTTCGGCGGCCGCATCGATCCTTTCCAGGCTCTCAATCTTCAATTCATGTCTCATCGACCGCAAAGATACGAAATAATTTACCGGAATGCGCCGGTCAGGCCTTTTTCCCAGAGAGGGATCAGTTCCGCTACGACTCCGGGCTCTTCGGCAGCGATATTGCGGTGCTCGATGCGGTCGGGGCCATATTCGTACAGTTCCGTGGAAACCACGCCATCCTCGATACAGCGGGCCAGCCGGTATTGCGGTGTACGCACGGAAAGCACATGGCGGTAATACGTGTATGCCACATCCTGCCAGGACGGGTCGTCCGGGCGCTCGAGCAACGGGACGAGACTGTGCCCATCCAAGCCTTCCGGGCAAGGGACGCCGCAAAGTGCCATCAACGTGGGATAAAGGTCTATGGCGCTGACGATGCGGTCATTGACAAGACCCTGGGGACGGCCCGGAGCCCGGATAACCAGCGCGCTGGAAGACGCCGTCTCGAGAACGGTATGTTTCCCCCAGATCCGCTGGTCGCCCAGATGCCAACCGTGATCACCCCAGAGGATGACGACCGTATTGTCGGCCAGACCCGATTCTTCCAGGGCCGAGAGGACCTTCCCTACCTGTGCATCCGCATAGCTTACACAGGCATAATAGGCATGCCGGAGTTTACGCGCATAAGCATCCGAGACCCGAACCTCCATAGAGGGCTTCTCGTCACCAAGCTGGTAACTCTTGAATTCGTCGCTGTCGTGCAGGAACATCCTGTTCATCCCCTCCGGAATGTCCGGCTCAGGAGACAAGGCGATGGAATCCTCGTCATAAAGGTCCCAGTATGCTTTGGGTGAAGTGAAGGGCAGATGCGGCTTGAAGAATCCGACGGCCAGGCAGAAAGGTTCCCTGCCGGCGGCGAGTTCCTTGAGTTTGGAGACCGCCAGTCTGGCGGTCAATCCATCCGGATAGCTTTCATCGTCCCCGTCGAAACATTCATAGGGCTTTACCTGTTTGTGCCGGCTCTGACGGTTCGTCCCGTCGGCATAGCCGAAAAACGCGTTCCAGCCATTGCCCCATTTCCCCGCATCAAAAAGCATCTCATCCCAACTGTAGGGAAGTTCAGGGATATCGGTCTTTGGAGCCTCATAGCCATACAGGCAACCATCCACATAATGGGATATCTTGCCGATGCCCACGGTCCGGTATCCATGCCGCCTCAATTGGTGGAACATCGTTTCCGGACGATCCCCTTCCGGCCGGCCGGACAGTTCCGTGCGGCAGGCCTCATTGGAAAGATGGGACGGGTCCGACGGATACATGCCCGTCAGCAGGCCGTAGCGGGAGGCTCCGCTGGTAGGACAGGGCACGAACTGACGGGTGAAAAGGGATCCCGATGCAGCCAAGGCATCCATATTGGGTGTCAGGACGGGGCTGCCGTAGGCGCCCATCTCGCGTCGCAGGTCATCCACGAAGATGAACAACACGTTCGGTTTGTCCGAAATGGCGGGACCCTTCGTCTCCCTGCAGGAAGGGATCAGGAGCAGCGCGGGGAATGCAGGCCCCATCCATAACAGTTGTTTCGCTTTCATTTCGTCAGAAAAAGGGCCGGAAGGTTGTCCGGCCCGAATATACATTGTTTTTTACTGATTATCATCAATGACCGTCAAAGGATCCACATTCTTTTCACATCCTACATACCCTTTGTTTTGGTTGATCACACCACCCTGGTTACTGTCAATCGCAGAGGAGGGGATGGGCCAGAGAACATGGAAAGGACTGATCTTGAAAATGCCGGCACCCCAGAAGATGTTGCCGGGGCGATAGAGTTCGTTCTTCTCCATCACGCGGTCATACCAGTAATTCTTGTCCGAGAAATTGGTCATGGAATAACCGCCGATACCCTTCTCTGCCATCATGTAGGCGATACGGGTCAACTCGGTCTTGCGGAATTCCTCGGCATAGAGTTCGCGGGCGCGCTCGTCCAGGATGTATCCGATCGTGACATCGGATGCCGCCACAGGAGGAGCCAGGGCACGGGTGCGGACGGCGTTGATGTCTTCCGCGGCATGCGTCAGGTCATTCTTCCAATAATACGCCTCCGCACGGATTAGATGTGTCTCCGCCACACGGAACAGATACCAGTCAGAATGGCCTCCATACGGCTGGTCGGGACGTTCCTCATCCTCGATATAGATCTTGTAGTAAGGCCAGGGGAACCAGCAGTGGATCGTATCGATCGCATTGGTATACTGAATCTGGACGGGTTGGCCATAATACTTGGAAGAAGGATTGTTGTAGATGAACTTGTCGCAGGAGAACCAGTTCTCTTCTCCGTCATGACGCAGATCGGCGCCGCAATGATCCCAGATCTCCTAGTTATAGTAACTGCAAGGGCGGACATAACCGACACCCCGACCTACCTTGATGAGGAAGGCGTTGTTCTTGGTGTCGATGGTTCCGCGCTTTCCGTCAGGATCCTTCATGTAGGCAGAATTCCACCAGGACGGGGTGTAGCGGCGCATGGACTGCGTTCCGCCGGCGATATTGGCATCGGGCAGTTCGTAGCGTTCCTGGACGACCAGAATGCCCTCCGTGTTTTCGGAGAGACTCTTGTTTTCTTTCTGATGCAAGTCCCAAATCACATTATACCTGGCCTCGGACTTATCTACACCGAAACGATTGGTCATCAAGGCGTGTTTCCCATCTGAAAGGACGGCGGTCGTCGCTCTGACGGCGCCGTCATAATCGTGGTTGGCCAGACATATCTTGGCGAGAAGATGGTTTCCGGCAGCTTTGTTGACGGCCCCGGGGACCACCGTCTCGGGCAACCATTTCACCGCCCATTCCATATCTTCCTGGATCTTTTTCAGGATCGTCGTACGGGAATGGGTGTAAAAGTCGATTTTGGGGGCCGTGTATTCCTTATTCAAGAAAGGGACATCTCCATAGAGATGCACCAGGCGATAGTACCAGAACGAACGGTGGAAATAGGCTTCGGCAATGATGGCGTTCTTTTCACTTTCATTGGCAAAAGTACCGTTCTCGATGCGACTCAGAACCACGTTGGCACTCCGGATCTGGTTGTAGCCACGAGTCCAGAAATCGTGGAAATCATAGTTGGTTCCCGTTCCGGACGGAACGACCTGGGTATCGAAATTGTGGATGGCATTGGTAGCCTTGTTGGCGCTGACGGCGATGTCGGATGCGATCAGTTCACAGGAAAGGCCGCTGGACTCTCCGTAAAAGTCTCCGCGGAGATTCTTGCGCATGTTGACCAGTACCCCTTCGAACCCGTCCTCATCGACATATATCGATTCGGGTGTAAAGATGGAAAGCGGCTTGATGTCCAGGAAATCTTTCCCGCAAGCGGAAAGCAAGAGAGCCGCCGAGAAGATGAATATTGATTTGAAAAGATGTTTCATACCCGTTGGACTTATAAGGTTACGTCAATTCCAAAAGTAAAGATACGCGGCATGGCGGTATTGCCTGACTCCGGATCCCATCCGGTCCAGCGTGTGAAAGTCACCAGGTTCCTGCTGTTGAAATACAACCTGGCACGGTCGATTTTGACTTTTTGGAGCAAGGTCTTCGGAAGGTTGTAAGCGATCGTCAGGTCCTGCAGGCGGACAAAGCCGGTGCTTTCATACTGGGTGAATCCGGGTGTGTCCACCGTCAGCAGACGCGTGTACTTATTGGTCGGATTGTCCGGCGTCCAATAAGGAATCGCCAGACGGTTGGTCCGGTTCTCTACGGAAGACGTATGCTTGAGGTATCCGTTTGCCCTGTAATGGCCCAGATCGGCGCGGATGAAGCAGGAAATCTCCCAGTTCTTGAACAACGTCAGACTGTTTGCCAGTCCCAGACGAGCCCTGGGACGCGTGTATCCCTGGAATGTCTTGTCTTCCTGGGTGATGGCACCGTCCTCCTTCACATCCTCCAGTTTGGCGTCACCGGGCGCTTTTCCAAATCTGGTAGCCTCCTCGGCATCGTCCAGCTGATAGATGCCCAGGAAGTTGTAGTCCCAGATCCGGTCGATAGCCTGGCCGATGAACCAGCGGTTTTCAATATCGTCTGCCTCACGCTGGCCGGTGACATTCCCATCCTCATCCACGACATCGATCATCTCCCCGTACAGGTGAACGATCTGGTTGCGATTGGCGGAGAAAGTGAAGGTCGAATTCCACCGGAAGTCGGGACGATTGATATTGAGGCTGTTGACCGTCAGTTCGATACCCTTGTTATCCAGCTGTCCGAGATTGGACATCACGCTGTCATACCCGATGATGGTTGGCAGGCTCCGGGGCAGGAGCAGGTCGGTAGTGGTCATCTTATACACATCTACGGATCCGTTTACCCGGCTGTCCGCCACGGCGAAATCCAGGCCGAGATTCAACGATGCGGTTTTCTCCCATTTCAAATCGGAATTGGCCATCGTGGAATTATAGATGCCGGACACATACTCCAAGCCCGTGGAGTATTTGGTCGTACCCAACTGGGCCAGGGCGCTATAGATACCGATATCCCGGTTGCCGTTGAAGCCGTAAGAGACACGGAGTTTGAGGGTGTTGATCCATCTGGAGCGGAAGAAAGGCTCGTCCGACAAGACCCAGGCGACGGCACCGGAAGGGAAGATCGCATAGGGGTTGTTGATACCGAATGCGGAGTATCCGTCACGACGGACGGAAGCAGTAAACATATACCGGTTCAGCAAGGTATAGTTAAGGCGCGCCATAATGGCGTTGCCCGTGGAATAGGTATCTTGGGTCTTGATGGAAGGAGTGCTGCCAATATTCAGCAGATGATATCCTAGAGCTTCGCTCGGGGAAAAATTGGTATTGTCCTCCTCATCTCTCCAACTTTGGTTTTTCTCCGCATTGTACAAGAAGGTAGCATAAAAATCATGCACGCCGAAAGTCTTGCGCCAGGACAGGATATTATCTACCTGCCATTCATAGAGGGATGAGTTCACCCGGTTTCCGTGACCACCCACCTTGTCCCCATCCGGAGAATTAGTGGAATCGTAATAATAGTTTTTGGACCAGTTGTAGCGGTTGATCCAGGAGACCCTATAGTTGAACCCCAAAGGGAGCCGGACTTCCGCAAACAAGTTGGCAAACAGGCTCTGGGTCTTGTTGAGTTTGGCCCGGTCCATCGGGGTGACCAGCGGGTTTCTTTCGAACCCGGGATCGTCCGTTGCATACCATTTGATATTACCGTCCGCATCATACGGGGAAGCCAGCGGGCTTTGGACAAGGACGTTTCCATATGAAACCTGAGTCCCGGGATTGTTCTTGTCGGAGAACTGGGCATTGACACCGACTGTCAGGAAGTCCGTCACCTTTGTCTCGACATTCACCCTCGAACGGAAGATCTCATAATCGTCCCCATAAAAAGTACCCTGATTGTCGGTTCTGCCCAGGGAGACAAAATACTTGGAACGGCCCGATCCGTTGGAGAGGCTGACATTGTAATCCTGGCGCAGTCCCGTCCGGGTACAGAGGTCATACCAGTTGTATTCATTGCCGGCCAGATAATTGGCCTGCTCGATTTCCGTCAGGTTCATGCGGGTCATCCATGTATTGACCGGGTCCGGATCATAAGAGGCGTCGTAATTCAACCAGGTCTGAAGATCGATTCCGGCCGGAAGCTTGTCAGGATGGGCATAATAGCCCTTCTGTTTTTCTCCGTTCACCCGGGTCAGGTAATCTTCGCGACGCTGCAGGAAACCTCCCAGATTGTTCGGAAGGATCAGGTTGGTAAAGCCTTGCAACCCGATTTTCGCTGAAAAATTGATGGACATCTTGTCAGAGGATCCGCCGTTCTTCGTGTTGATCATCAGGACACCGGCAGCAGCACGGGCGCCGAAGACGGCGGCGCTGCTCGCATCCTTGAGGACTTCGACGGATTCGATGTCGGAAGGATTGATATCATTGATCGAGCCATTGAAAATCACGCCATCCAGAACAACTAGGGGCGTATTGTTGGCCGAGAGGGATGCCGGGCCACGGATCTCCATGCTGCTCGATCCGGAGGCCGAAGTGCCGAAATTGGAATTAAAACCAGCTACCGTACCACTCAACATATCCAGGGCATTCGTATAGCTCTGGGTGGAATACTGCTCCGTCTTGACATGGGCGATGGCCCCTGTCAGGTCCTTTTTCTTGACCGAGCCATAGCCGATGACCACGACATCGTCCAACTGCTCGGTATCCTCAAACAAGACAAAGTCCATTCTGGATGCGGCGGGCATCTCTGCTTCCAGATAACCGATTGAGGAAGCGATGAGCAGCGTTCCGGCCGGAGCATTGATGGAAAACGATCCATCCGCATCCGTAACGGTTCCATTCTGCCGGTTGCTTTTCTGATATACATAGGCACCGATAACCGGTTCACCCGCCTCATCTTGCACCACACCCTTGACGGAGACAAGTCCGTCGTCCGGGGCCGTTCCTGCCGGGCGGGGAAAAAGCATCACCCTATTGCCGGAAATCGAATAGGAAACAGAGGTCCCCTTTAACGCAATGTCTAGCGCATCACTGAGTGTTCCGCCAGAACAGTCGACCGTGACAGGCTGGCTGACATCTACTGCCGGAGATGAATAAAAGAAGGTCATGCCGGTCTGTCGCTCAAGCGAGCGGATCAATTCCGACAAGGGACGATTCTTGAGAGAAACCGTCACTTTTTTTTCTTGAGCCGAGACTGCCGTCGAGAACAGCAGACCCGAAACAAGAAGCAGAAGAGGCAGGAAAAGCCTCCCGTACAGGGGCGAGCCCTTGTGCATCGAAGTCATAAAGAAAAATTGGTTATTTGTGTTTACGCTTATAAGAGTCTTTTCTCGGGAAAACTACGGATATTTTTTTTCATTTTTATTTTTTTTATGTTTGCCGCGAAGCATTCCAATCACAAATGGACGCGAAAGAGTTGGAAATATGGCGAAAGGCTTGTTCGGGAGACCTCCATTCTTTCGAGTGGGTGTTCCGCACCTATCAGCCCCGGTTGTTCGCCTTCTGTTTCGAGTTGATTGCCGACTCAGAAAAGGCGAAAGACCTTGTCCAAGAGTGTTTCATTATTCTTTGGAAGCATCTTCCTTCCATCCAGCAGGCGGAAGCCGCCATCAAATATATGTACACGATTCTCCGTAATCTTTGTCGGCGGGAGATCCGCAACCGGATGATTCTTACCCGTTTCCAGGATACGGCAGGGGCCGCTCTACAGGAGGCGGAGGTCGACTGGTTCCTCAGCGAACCGGACGTCCTTGACGACCTGTACTATGCTGACCTCCATGGCCGCTGGCAAAAAGCCCTTGATTCGCTGCCGGCACGCTGCCAGCAGATTGTCCGTATGCGCAAGGAGAAGGAAATGTCCAACAAGGAGATCGCCCAGGAATTGAACCTTTCCGTCCGTACGGTAGAAGACGAAGTGTATAAAGGCATACGGACTATCCGCCTGCGTCTGAAAGACTGCCTTGCAGCCATCATCGTTTTATTGAACCTTATGTAACAAGCACATGATAGACCAGTCCCTCATTATCAAATATCTGGATGGAGAGTTGAGCCCCGAAGAAAGCCGGATAGTCCTCGACTGGCTGAATGAAAGCCAAGAGAACAAGGATTACCTTTTCTCCCTGAAATCGGGTCTCCTCGCCTTGAATGCCGACCGGGACCGGAAGGCGGCCGACACGGATCGGGAATGGAGACGGCTGAAAAGCCGGCTCTCCGCCCGCGGAAAGAAGCCGTTCTCCCGGACTTCATTTGCCGTGGCGGCAGGATTGGCAATGCTTTTTGCCCTGGGTTGGGTACTTGGAAGCAGGAAACAGGTCCCCGGACGTCTGGCAGGAGACATTACCATCCAAACCGGAATCGGACAGCAAACCAGTGCCAACCTGCCCGATGGGACGACCCTTCTCCTCAACGACTGCTCCCGTCTCACCTATAATCCTCTCAACTGGAAAAAATCCAGAAGCGTCAATCTCACGGGACAAGCCTCCTTTGAGGTCGTACATATGGACAAATTCCCTTTCCGGGTAAAGACAGCTGACTATGAGGTCGAAGTGACGGGTACTTCCTTTGATATCGCATGCTATCCGGGAGAAGAAACCAGCTCCGTCTCTTTGAAGAACGGCAGCGTCACTGTCTGCTTCCCCGGATCAAGCCAGAGCGCACCCCTCGCTCCGGGAGAGAGTCTGATTTACCTTCCTTCCTCCCGGACCTACACCATACAGCGGCTGCCGGAGAAACAAACTTATTCCTGGGAAAAAGGGGCCATTTCATTCAAGGACCAGACACTCAAAGACAAGAGCGGGGAATTGTACCGGCGTTACGGATATCGTCTGGAAATCGATGAAAACTGCGCCCACGACACCTTTACTGCTCTCTTTGACGGAGATTCGATTGCGGAAGTCTTGGATGTGGTCGTCCAATTATCTCCCGGTATCCGGTATCTCATCAACCCCGAGACAAAGACCATCCGCATCTGGAAATAATCACACACCCAGGATCAAGGCCGGATCAATATCCAACTTAGAGCTGATCTCTCTTGCAATCTTGAGTGTAGGTTCACTCTTCCCGGATAAGTACTCGCTGACACGAGAAGCGCTTACACCGATCAGTTCGGCCAGTTTTGCCTGCGTCAACCCCATCTCGTACATACGCAGCCGGATCATCTCCGCCAGAGAAGGCTCACCGATATCGAAATGTTCATCGGAATAATCGGCCACCAGGTTGGACAGGACGGATAATTCTATGAAGGCAGGATCGTCCCTGGGCGTGTCTTCATCAACCAGAGGCAGTAATTCCTCCACACGGGCAACCGCCCATTCATACTGTGCATTGTTTTCGAGTTTTGCCATAAACGATCCGATTATACTGTCAGACAATTGATTCTTTCATAGTCTTTATGCCGGCCCACAAAACGGACATAGACGAATCCAACATTGTACTTTATCACGGCTACCAGACGAAAATCATTCCCCTTGATGTTGAAAACATACCGCTGATTCCCGATGTAATCCACTGCCCGGAAAGACTTCTTCACATCCGAGAAGGACTTCCATTTACTTCTCTTTACGATCACTTTCCAGTTCTGCAAGGCTACCCTCGCCTCTGGGTACTCCTTGCAGTAGGCGGCCAATGCCTGCTGGGTAAAAATCCTCATCTCCAAATTCACTTTGCAAATATATACAATTATTCCAAATAATAGAATTAAATTCCGGAAAATAAAACCTATCACACTCCTTCAAGGATGTTTCT
>JAEEGK010026066.1_pt1 | contig 11936 bp, 7 predicted proteins | sample 8958771 | NCBI WGS metagenome assembly JAEEGK01 (sample SAMN16246547, study PRJNA631951) | gut metagenome | biome: gut microbiome; feature: rumen; material: SC-attached | host: Bos | place: Iran: Karaj | collected 2018-10 | reverse complement strand
CAATCGCGCTTTGACTTACGGACGCTGAAATACTGCTTAAAGTATTTATTGTCGCCATCGATGGAATAAGAGGTGCGGTCACCTTCATAAACCGTATACTGAGCACCATCGATTTCAAACACGCCATGATTCTTTGCAGAAGCTCCCTGGGCAACCCAGTCGCCCGGCATGTACTGGCTACCGGTGTTATCCACAATGTACCATTCTACCAGAGGTTCACGGGTCCAGCCATAAATGCCGATGTAGGAATAGTCGATTCCAGAAAGACCGCTCTTGACCAGCTTGAAGTCCGCCTTCATGTGACCGATTTCTTCGTGAGTCTTATCGCTATTGAAAGCAAGACCCGTACGGCACAGGTAGTCCTTGGCACCTGTCATCTTGCAGTTAAGGGAGCCGTCGGAATAGAACGTCGCAGAACCACCGTTGCCGCCTTCGTTCCAAAGTTCGTAACCAACGTCGCCGATAGTACCGACCTTGTTCGAAGACACTTCCACGGATTCACCGCTATGGGTTGTCGTATTACAGAAATCCTGGGCAAAAGCATTTGCGGTCAGGGAACAAGCGGCGATTAAGCCGAAATAGAGGATTTTTCTCATATACACCTTCCTTTTGTACGAAATTTAACTCTACAAATTCGTTTTTGCAAGTACAGAAGTTGCGTCCTCTATCCCAAATTGGAACAACCCACCTGAATTCCCCGGATAAGCGACCTGTATTCTTCCATGAACAATTCATGGTTCTGTTTCACGAAATCCAGATTGCCTTCTTTACAGGCCATTTCCAGAGCCTTGGCGTCTTCATAAACTTTAACCGCACCGATTGTAAGAGAAGTGCTTTTTATGGAGTGTACCGTAATGCGGTAATATTCAAAGTCCCCTTTTTCAAAGTATTCTTTCAGTTCCGAAGTCTTTTCGCTCTTTACATATTCGTCAAGCATTTCTTTATAAAATTTCTTGTCGTTCATGCAATAAGCAAGACCCGTTGCCGTATCCAGCATTTCGGACAAATCGACCTGAGGCATTGCATCAACGGCTTCTGCAGAATCGCAATTTTTCTCTTCACTCTTTTCTTCATGCAGAACCTTGACCAAGTCCTTCGACAAGAACTTCTTGAGTGTTGCCAGCAAGACCTCTTCGCGAATCGGCTTAGCCATGTAATCCGAGAAGCCTTCATCCATATAACCATTCCGGGCATCAGAAACGGCATTTGCCGTAAGCATCACCACCGGCGTAATGACGTTCGGATTCTTTTCCAGTTTCTTCATGCGGCGGAATGCTTCGATACCGTCCATGACCGGCATCATGTGATCCAAGAAAATGACATCGTAGCGTTTGCTCTGAATGAGTTCCAGAGCGTCGGCGCCATTGATCGCCGTGTCGATTTGAATCTTGGTATCCTTCAAGAGGCCCGCAAACACCTTCAGGTTCATTTGCACGTCGTCAACCACCAGGATTTTAGCCTCGGGCGCCTCGAACCGTTCGTGCGCCGCATCCACCACGTTCACGTGTTGCTTATAAAGCTTTTCGAAATCACCTAGGGGCGTTTCGTCGCTGACCTGTTGTTTCAGGTGAACCTTAAAAGTCGAGCCTTCGCCATACACGCTGTCCACGCTGATAAAGCCACCCATCATATCAACCAACTGCTTGGTCAAATTCAAGCCAAGTCCCGTCCCTTCGATATTGCGGTTTCGTTTCTCGTCAAGGCGGACAAAGTCCCTGAACAATTTTTCACGGTCCCTTTCGCGAATACCGATGCCAGTATCCTTCACTTGAATAAAGAGGTCCACTCGACTGGTATTGTCCCCTTGCATCGGGTCAACATCGACTTTCTCTGTCCAAACGGAAAGCGTGACCGTCCCTTCGTTCGTGTACTTGACCGCATTCGAAAGCAAGTTGTTTACCACCTGCCTAATGCGGACTTCGTCGCCGAACAGCGCTCTTGGAATATCCGGCGAGATATCCATCTTCATTTCCAGATTCTTGTCGTGAGCGCGGAAAGCCACCATATTGTAGCAGTCGTTCAGCACCGTAAACACGCTATACGTAACAGGCAGAATTTCCATCTTGCCCGATTCGATTTTAGATATATCCAGAATATCGTTAATGAGAGAAAGCAACGTTTGGCCTGCACTTTGAATATTCAAGGCGTAATCACGCAAGCTTTCATCTTTGCATTCCTTCAAGAGCATCGAATCCATGCCCAAGATTCCATTAATCGGCGTACGGATTTCATGGCTCATGTTGGCAAGAAAAACACTCTTCGCCTTGCTTGCGCTTTCGGCATTTTCTTTTTCGCGAAGCAGCTCCTTGTTTTCGCGGGCTTTCTTTTCAGAAAGCACCACATAGAGCATGGCAATTGTAAACATGAATATCAAAAGGCCAAAGACCCAGATAATCAAGAATGAAATATCATCTTTTTCAGCTGCCACCTCTCTTTCGGGCACTACGCCCGTCAAGGCAACTCCCGGCAACTTGAGTTCAGCGATAAAGTAATAGTATTCCACACCACGAACATCCAAATGCGTCGCTGCAGAAATGGAGACATTCAAGCCAGCTCTCAGCTTATCGCGAACCGCCAAGAACCCTTCTTCTCCCCACAGCAAATCTGTTCCAAGCGAATCATTCGAAGACTTGATGATAATAGAATCCCTCGAGTCTCTAAGGGTAGCATAGCCACGGCCTCCATAGCTCTGCACGCCGAAGGTCTTTACAATCGCCTCATCCTTGTACATGCGGAACAGCACGTACTTGATGTTTTTCCCGCTGTACACGGGAGCCGAAAACATAAGGCCAATTCCCTTGGAATAGCTTATGGATTTTACTCCATGGAACGATTCCGAAATACCCTTAAAATGCGAAGCATCGATATGAGTCGTATCGCCACTATAGACAATTTTACCGTTCAAGGCTATCACGCCATAGTAATAATTGCCATTCGGGTCTTCAAGCGTTGCAAGCATCGGCTCAAAATGACTCATATTCGCAGAAATTCCCGAAGAAATTCCTGCCAGAGATTTCAATTCAAGATCAAGCCTTTCTCCTGCCGCGGCGGCATAGCTTTCGGCTTGGTAAGCCACTTGCTTTTCGACATCGTTATCAAACAGGTTCGAAAACTTGACACGCAGCAAAACTCCAACTAAAAGGAGTATCAAAACAAAAAACAGAATACCAACTAAGGGACGCACCCCAATCTTTTTTATCATGGTTCTATCGCACCCTTTATAAGCCAATTCATTTCATTGTGCAGAACTTCGTCACTAATCGTTTCGCCCTCTTCGGAACGGATCTTTCCTTCAACATCCTCAATCCTTCCCGAGAAAACATTGTAGCCTGCCTTGATTTTTTCGGCAGCCGCATTTACCAGAATCTTCACACTATCAGGAACTTCGCTAGAATAGAATGCAAGCCCTACGGCATCTTTTTCTAGTCCGACCCAGTAATCCATATTTTCGTTATCCTTTTTCTGGATATAGTCCTGAATAAAGTCCTTGTAAATAATGCCCCAGTTGATAGCGATGGAGGTAAGCATTCTAGGCGAGAACCGGTTATTTTCCACATGGTTTCCAATGCAATATAGCCCACGCTTTTCGGCCACTTCAATAATAAAGGCCCTGTCTTGGTGGAACGCGATGACATCGATACCCGAGCTATCGATCAACTTGTTCGCATTTTCAGTTTCCATTCCGCCTTCGTTCCAGGAATTCGTCCAGCGCACATACACCTTCGCTTTCGGGTTAACGCTTTGCACGCCCAAAATAAACGCATTCAAGCCCCTATAAACCTGGATATTCTTCATCGCAGCCACAAAACCGACGTGATTCGTCTTGGTCATGGCACCCGCCACAATTCCAGCAAGGTACCGCGCCTGGTAAATGCGCGCAAAATAGGCTTTATAGTTGGGAGCGTCATATTCCCAGTTGATTCCATAGAAGGTCACATCCGGATGCGATTCGATAATATCCTTAATCAGAATGGGGTAACTATAGCTCGTAAGCACAATGACTTTCAAGCTATCTGCAATCATTTCATTGACCGCTTTCGCAAGAGGTTCGCGTTCTTCGGGAATATCCACCACCAAAGTTCTTTGCACGCCAAGAGAATCGCAAGCAGCCCTAATCCCTTTGTAATGAGTTTCATTCCAGCCATTATCGGCCGTATCGCTTAAAAGGACAAACCCAACACGGAGCGTTTGCGATTCGGTCTTCTTGACCGATTCCACGTTGTCGACTTTTGCAAACACCACGTACAACAGCGCAAAAAAGATGACGACTGCCGTTAACGCCCCCATAGTCACTTTACTCTTCATCGACCGTTACCCCCTTTACGAACCAGTTGAAATTATTCAGCATGTCGCTGTCAGACATACTTTCGCCTTCATTAATGCGAATTGTTCCGGCATCATCTTCGATGGGTCCGTAAAAGACATCAAAAGAACCGTTCTGAATTTTTTCGCGTTCACTCTCCACAAGTTCAACAGCCTCCGGCGCCACATGACTTGTAAGCGGGGCCAAGTCAACCACGCCCGAATTGGCTCCGCTCCAATAATTTCGGCCTACAAATTTTTGTTTAAGAACCTCGAGAATGTGCGGCGTATAGAAATTTTCCCAGCGCCACACGGGAGCCGTCAAGAAATGTTCCGGATACAAATCCGCATTGTCCAAGTTGTAACCCACAAGCCAAAGTCCAAGAGAATCTGCAATGCGTAAGGGTTCCTGGCTGTCTGTATGCAAGGTAAGCACATCAATGGAATCGTGATGAGCCAAAAGGGTACGGGTCGCCCTAGCACAGGCCTTGTCCTCGTTCCAGGATTTTGTCCAGCGAACAATCACGTTCGCATCCGGGTTCGCCTTTTTCACGCCCAAGGTAAAAGCGTTTATTCCACGAATCACCTCGGGAATATCGAACGCCGCCACATAACCAATGTTACCCGTTTTTGTCTGCATACCGGCAACAATGCCCGAAAGGTAACGCATCTGGTAAATTCGGCCAAAATACGTCGCCATATTCCTGGAATACGACAAGCCGGACGCATGGAAAAACTTTACATCCGGGTGCTTGACAGCCACATTTTGAACGTAAGGCCCCAACTGGAAAGAATTCGCCACGATAATCTTTGCGCCTGCGGCAATGAGGCCTTCCATCACTTCTTCAGAAGTTCTATCTGCCGGAATCCTTTCGCGGAACATGACGTCCAGATTCAACTCCTTAGCGGTCTTTCGCATTCCCTCATAATGCGACTGTCCCCAGCTATGGTCTTCGATAGAGCCGTTCATAATCATGGCAACTCTTGTCTTTTCGCGGGTAATGTCCGTATTCTTCTTTTTAACATTGAACGTGAGCAATCCCGCTATAATCACAGCAAGGATTAGCGAGGGAACAATATAAACCAGTTTCATGTTACGACTCCCCTGTAGCAAGATAACTGGACAACTTTTCTAGAATCATCTTATAATCTGTCATGCACTTTTCGTGCTGTGCGCGCACATAATCCACGTTGCCTTCTTTACAAGCCGTTTCTAGCGCCTTGGCCGATTCCGACAAGGCGACCGCCCCGATTGTCAACGATGTACTTTTCAAGGAATGGATTGTAATCCGGTAACATTCAAGGTCATTACTTGCCAAGGATTTTTCCAATTCATCGCGACGATCGTTCTTCACGTATTCGGCAAGCATTTCACGATAAAAAGCTTCATCGTTCATGCAGTAGCCAAGCCCCGTTTCCGTATTCAGGAATTCCGATAGCGCACCCATCGAAGACGAGGCCTGTTTCGCCAGGTTCTTTTCGACAGCGTGAACATCTTCGATAAGCTCAGGCGGCAAAAGCTTTTTCACCACCGAGAGCAAAACCTTTTCGCGAATCGGCTTGGTAATGTAGTCGGTAAATCCCGCCTGCATATAGGCATCTTTGGCGCCCACCACGGCATTGGCCGTAAGCATGACCACGGGTGTCTTCCGAATATCAAAGCCCTTTATGTCCTTCATGCATTGCAAGGTTTCAATGCCATCCATCACGGGCATCATGTGGTCCAAAAGAATCAAGTCATAATGATTTTCTTCAACAAGCGAAAGGGCATCTTCACCATTGGTCGCCGTATCAATCTTTATTTCCGTTTCCTTGAGGAGTCCGCAAACCACCTTCAGGTTCATGACGACATCGTCGACCACGAGCAACCGGGCTTTTTTCGCCTTGAACTTTTTGTCTGCGGAATCAAACGAAATAAATTCCTTATGACGTTCAATAAAGTTGCCAATAACTTCATCACTCTTGACGGGCTGCGGAATATGGACTTCGAATACCGAGCCGGAACCGTAGACGCTTTTCACTAGCACGCGGCCCTTCATCATCTCGACCAATTTTTTCGTTAAGTTCAGCCCAAGTCCCGTGCCTTCGATATTCCGGTTGCGTTCCAAATCGATTCGTTCAAAACTCTGGAACAATTTTTCACGGTCATCAGAGCGAATCCCGATACCGGTGTCAGCCACAATAATCACGAGTTCAATACGTTTAGCAGCATTCTCCTCTGGCAGCGTCTTGAAATCCACCAGCAAGTCCACTGTTCCCTTCGGCGTATACTTGATAGCGTTCGAAAGCAGGTTGTTCACAATCTGGCGGAGTCGCACATCGTCGCCTTCCAAGAGCGCGGGCGTCTTCGGATTCACGTTGATATTGAATTCCAGCCCCTTGCTTTGCGCACGCGGGTTAGCGACGCAGTAGCAATCATTCAGCACCGCGAACAAGTCGTACTCTTCGACAAAAAGTTCCATCTTGCCCGATTCAATCTTGGTAATGTCCAAGACATCGTTCACTAACGACAAAAGCGTGTGGCCCGCATTCTGGATATTTTGGGCATATTCAAGCAGCGAAGAATCCTTGCATTCCTTCAGGAGCATGGCATTCATTCCCAAGATGCCGTTGATCGGTGTGCGGATTTCGTGGCTCATGTTGGCGAGGAAAAAGCTCTTGGCCATGTTCGCCGATTCCGCATTCTTGCGGGCTTCTTCGGCTTCGGCCCAAGCACGCCGCAATTCGTCGGAATGCTGCGCCTCCTTGCGGGCATTGTCCAAGTTTTCAAGCAAGCGGTGCGTGAGTTTTGCAATGGTAATGCACAAAAGTGTCATGGCAATGGCTTCGATCAAGAAACCCGCCGAACGGGATATCCACCAGAACGTATCCGAAGAAAATTCACCATGGTTTGCTCCGGGCGCCCTAAAGTAAAGGGATCCCACAATCAAGATGTAACTGAATATTGAAATTTTAAGGGTAAAGGCCGCATTGAAAAACAACAGGCTCGTGACCATGGCAAGAGAATAGGTCATGTAAACGCCGATATTTTCATTAGTCGCAAGCGTTGCAATAATGCACCCCATACCGAGCACGCAAAAATACCGACGCACTACGAGCGGAGCTCCCATGCGTTCAATAAAAGTCGGCAGCCACAAAATGACGAACGCGACTACTGTCAGGATACTCAATTCGCAATAGTCAATTTTAAACAAATGAATAAAGTTTCCGAAATAGATTAACGGAAACATCGCCCATAGCCAGCGCATCACGCGTGTCAGGGTTTGCAAAACGCGACGATCATTTTCATCAAAGATGTCGTTAGGCACAATAGTCCGCATCGATCCACCCCGCTCATCAGACAAGTCTATCGTCGCGCATGGTGTAATTCACATCATCGTCAATCATCTGGAGCATGATATCGGCGAAATCCGGATCGAACTGCAGACCGCGACCGCGCACAATTTCACTGCGTACCGTTTCTTGCGGCAAGCCCGAACGGTAACTACGGCGGCTCGTCATGGCATCGTAAGCGTCGGCCACGGCGATAATGCGGCCTATTTCAGGAATGCCATAACCGGCAAGCCCTTCCGGGTAACCCTTACCGTCGAAACGTTCATGGTGGTAATGCGCACCGATCTCGATTTTGGGCATCTCGGTGATATTCTTCAGAATTTCAACCCCGATACTCGGGTGCAGTTTAATCGTTTCGTATTCTTCGTCCGTGAGCTTGGAATTCTTGTTCAAGATATTGTCCGGAATACCAATTTTCCCGATATCGTGCAGCAGGGCAATGAAATAGATTTCGTCTTGGAATTCCACGGGCTTGCCCGCGCGGCGAGCAATTTCCTTGCTGTACTTAGCCACGCGGCTCGAATGACCGTTCGTGTAGCGGTCCTTGGCATCAATCGCCGAAGCAAGCGTCTTGACCACCTGCAAAGAAAGAACTTGAAGTTTGCGACGGCTTTCTTCGAGTTCTTCGGTACGGCGTTCCACTTCGCTTTCAAGGTTGACCTGCAATTCGCGAAGCGAGAGAATTCGCTTGATTCGTTCAAGCACCACTTCGGGCACCAGGGGCTTTTGGATATAGTCGAGGCCACCTTCCTGAAACACCCGGACCTCGGTCTCCCGGTCGCTGTCCGCGGTCAAGAACACCACCGGTAACTCGTTGCAATGCTTGATCTTACGAATCTCGGCCAGCAATTCGAAGCCGTTCTTGCCCGGCATGTGAACATCCAAAAGGGCAAGCGCAGGCAACTCCTTTGACAGGTAGTCCAACGCATCCTCGTAAGAGTTCGCCATCACGACGTCATACGTCGAACTGAGCATGTGCTCGGCGAACTTTAAATTCATTCGGTCATCGTCTACGATCAAGACCGTCTTTTTTTGCGAAACCAACATGTTAAATCCTCTTTACACATTGTAAATATATATCATAAAACGGCTTTTTTGACGGTTTCTTAAGAAAATATTCTACAAATATGACGAAATTCTCACAATTATGCAGAAAATGGCGATTTTTTATATAATTAAGGCATGAAATCCCCCCTTTTTAGCCTTTTTTCCCTCTGTGCAGGGGTTGCCATTTTCGCGGCAGCCTGCTCCTCGGATTCCTCATCCAATGCCGAAAATACCGAAATAAGCGAGCAGACCACCCCTTCCAGTGAGACGAACCTATCTTCCGCAACGGAATCCCCGATTGACGAACCGACCTCGTCTTCTGCAGATATTCCTGCCATCGAGTCGTCTTCATCAAATGACGCCTCCGGCGACAAAGGCTATTCCAGCGAGACTCCAAACTCCTCTGCAGCAACGTCTTCCGCAGCAGACATAAGCAGTTCTGGCGATGCCGTAAGCAGCTCCAGCGAAAACGCGAGCAGTTCCAGCGAATCGCTTTACCTTTGGCACGACGAATTCGACGGCGACATCGACTCCGAAAAATGGACTTTTGAAATCGGCACCGGTGCCAGCGGCTGGGGCAACAACGAATGGGAATACTACACCGACCGCAAAGAAAACGCCTACGTACAAGACGGCATTCTGCACATTCGTGTCAACAAAGAAGACTTCGAAGGTTCCAAGTACACCTCGGCCCGCATGATTACCAAGGGCAAGTTCAGTTTTACCTACGGCACCGTAGAGGCCCGCATCGCGCTCCCCGTGGGCAAGGGCATTTGGCCCGCCTTCTGGCTACTCGGCCAAAACATCGACGCCGTAAGCTGGCCCGCCTGCGGCGAAATCGACATCATCGAAACAGTGAACAGCGAAAATATCGTCTACGGCACCAACCATTGGGCAAATGGCAGCGAGTATGCAACCTACGGCAACAACACCGGCAACTACCGCGACCAAAAATTCGAACTCGACGTCACGCAATTCCACAATTACAAATTCACATGGGACGAAAAGTACATCCGCATGTTTGTGGATGACTTTATGTACCACGAGATTTTAATTGAAAATAACACCGGCGACACCGAAGAATTCCACAAGCCGTTCTTCTTTATCTTGAATGTCGCCGTTGCAGGCAACTGGCCCGGATTCGAAGTAGACGACGCTCAATTCCCGAACGAAATGCTCGTCGACTACATTCGAGTTTCCAAATAATATTACTTCATCATCACTTTCTGAGTCAGGTTGATTCCCTGGCCTGCGACCTTCACAAAGTATGTACCCGCAGCCGCATTCACCTTGAACTGGTGCGTGCCTGCAGAAAGTGTACCCTTGTGAAGCGTTACAACCTTGTGGCCCGTGACATCGAAGAGTTCCGCCGTCACGCCTTGTGTGCGACCCATCGAAAGAGTGAGCATGTCGCCACTTACACGCAGAGCCTTGGCACCTGCAACGTGCGGACGCATACAGATTCCCGAAGGATCCTCAAACACGATTTTGATTTCGGGAATCATCTCTTCGGTGTTCTCGAAACCGCGGCTGAAGGCGTCGTACTTGTCTTCGTTAAAGTCCCAGAGAACCTGGTCGCCCGCCTTGAAGTTGTCGTAAAGGATGGTGCCGGTATAACCTGCGGCATAGTTTGCGACAACGACACTCAAGGTCTTGTTGCGGTCGGTAAAGCTGGAAATGTCGTAAGAGCAGGTCACGGATTCGCCCGCAGGCACGACGCATGCGCCGTCGTCATCATTCACCGGGGTCCAGGTCCAAGCGTCCGTCAGCTTGAAAATCAAGTGCAACTGGGCATCGCTTTCACCCTTGTTGGTGGCCTCGAACGTGAACGTATTGGCCTTGCTCAAATCCCAGGTTTTCTGGTATTCGATCTGGGCGTTGTCGCCACCGTAAGTGACCGACATCTTGCCATCGCCACTTTCTTGACTGATGGCGACATCCTTGATCTTGATAGAAGCTTCTTCAGTAGCGGCGAGAGATTTCATGGCATCGAGAGCCGGATCAATGGTGTAAGTGTAACCGCCAAAGTTCGATTCAGTCTTGTCGCCAATGTACTGCCAGGCAAGTGCGCCTGCGTAGCCACCGTCAAAGGCCTTGCGGTAGCATTCTTCGGTCGAAATCTGGGTCTTGGCAGCCATGCTTGCGGTATAGGTATTGCCCTTCCAGCCGCTTGCCGGGAATTCGCCGATAATCATGGGCTTGTTGTCGTACTTGTACGTCGTCGCCATCTGGGCTGCCGTATTCACGAACGGAGACACGGCATCGTTCTGGTAGTACGGATAGTAATGCGTCTGGAAAAAGTCAAGCGTACCGTTCGCTTCGCCACCGGCAGCAATGAGTTCGGAATCGTTCCACCAGCTCTGATACTGGATATTCACGCTACCCGTAGACACAAGCAATTCCGGGTTTGTGGTATGGATTGCCGCCGCAATCTTGTTGGTGAACTTCTGGAGCACAGCCTTGTCGATTTTCTTGGTGGTCCAGCCCACGCTCGTCATGCCTTCGGGTTCGTTAAAGACTTCCCAGGTCATGAGTGCGTTGTGGTTACCGATAGCCTTCACGACCGGAACGAGTACATTGTCGATAAAGGCTTTGGTGCCCGCGTCTTCAAAAAGCTGCGTGTTTGCGGTAATGTCCAGCTTTTCGTCGTATAGGCCCCACTGATTCGGTTCCATCAGGTTGTGGCTGAAAAGGCACATGGAAACCATCACGCCGTATTCTTCGGCAATGTCCAAGGCCTTTTTCATGTTGGCGATGGTATTTGCCTTGAGGCCCGAAACCAGATGCGTGCTCTGATCGATTTCGGGACTTTGGCTCATGTTGTTGAAGAGCCACCAGCGAATGGCGTTACCACCCGCAGCGCGCGTGCCTTCGACAGCCTTGCGCCAAGCGTTTTCGTTCAGGGGGGAATCGCCCACGTCGGAGTTGTAGTCGCTCCAGGCGAGATTCGTACCCGAGAAGAAAATCTTCTTGCCGTTGTACATGAGATCGGTGCCGCTCACGGTGAGTCCCGGGGCAGCGATTGCAGAAAAAGCTCCGCCGAGCAATAAAGCTCCGCTTAAAGCCTTAAAAACAGTTTTTTTCATAATACTCCTCAAACACCACCCTCCTTTGGAGTGGTTATCTGAAAAATACACTAATAAGGCTTTAAACGATTATTTTTTATTTCAAGGCGTTGACATTCATCCCAAAAAATGTCCACACCTGCAAAAAAAACTAACGTACAATCCAGCCGCCACCAATCACCATATCGC
>JAEEGK010026065.1_pt1 | contig 11936 bp, 9 predicted proteins | sample 8958771 | NCBI WGS metagenome assembly JAEEGK01 (sample SAMN16246547, study PRJNA631951) | gut metagenome | biome: gut microbiome; feature: rumen; material: SC-attached | host: Bos | place: Iran: Karaj | collected 2018-10 | reverse complement strand
TGTCACCTAGTAAGTAAGCCTTAACCTCTGCCTCTGACAATGGCACTGGTTTGCTTCCAGGACCAACGAAGCCTGTAACACCTCTTGTGTTTCTGACAACGTACCATGTCTCATCATTCATAATCATCTCAATAAGAACGTAACCAGGGTACATCTTTTTAGAAACTTGCTTCTTGACGCCATCCTTAGTCTCAGTAACCTCAACCATAGGTACTCGTACATCAAGTATCTGTTCCTCGAGCTTCTGTGTCTCGATTGCCTTTTCAATGTTTGTCTTGACTTTGTTCTCATAGCCTGAGTAAGTATGAACTACATACCACTTTGCCTCTGCCATACGCGATGCCTCCATCTTATAAATTTACTAGGAAATTTACACCTTGCTTGATCACTGTATCTAAAACGATAATGATCACAGCTACAACTACTGACACAGCAACAACTGCTGTTGTCTGCTTTGATACGTCCTTAGGATCTGCCCAGACAATCTTGTTGAATTCTGCCTTGAGTCCCTCAAAACGTCCTGACTTAGTATTTTTTTCCTCTGCCATATTAGCACCTCCAATCGACTATTTAGTCTCTTTGTGCAATGTGTGTTTCTTGCAGAACTTGCAATACTTCTTTGTTTCCATTCTGTCAGGGTGTGTCTTTTTGTCTTTTGTCATGTTGTAATTACGCTGCTGGCACTCTGTGCAAGCTAATGTTATTTTTGTGCGCACAACTTCCACCTCCGTAAAATTTCTACTCTGGTCCCTTTATACTCACTCGTCATAGCGAACAATTTGACGAGGCGAAAAAAGAGCATAAAAAAAAGACCTGCTTTCTTAGTCGCTAGCTAAATTTATCACACGACACAAGAACTGTCAAGTCTTTTTCCTATTCTCCCGGGAAAACTCAGCCTTTTATCGGGAAAGCTGAGCCCATGCATCTTGTATACGGAAAACCCAGCCATTTAACGGGAAAGCTGAGCCCATGCATCTTGTATACGGGAAAACCCAGCCATTTAACGGGAAAGCTGAGCCCATGCAAATTGCCTTCGGCAATGGGCTCGCTGTGGCAAGTCATTTTGCGCAAGCAAGCTTGCGAAAAATAACTTGCTACCCTTTAACACCTCCAAGTGTTACACCGCCTACAATCTGACGTGAAACAATGAGGTACACAACGATTACTGGGAAAATAGAGAACGCAATCATCATGTACACCTGTCCCATATCAAACTTAAGGAAATCAGCACTTCTAAGTTGTGCTATTAATATAGGAAGTGTTTTCTTTGATTCATCGTGAAGTACAAGTGCTGGAGTGAAGTAATTGTTCCAGCTTGTTACAAAGCTGAATATCGCCTGAACAGCAATAGCTGGCTTCATAAGTGGTACTACGATTTGATTAAATGTTCTAAACTCTCCAGAGCCATCGATTCTGGCTGCCTCAATCAATGAAAGAGGAAGAGTAGAATCCATGTATTGCTTCATATAAAAGAATACCGCTGGAGAAGCAATTGCCGGAACGATAAGCGCTGCTGCATTATTGTCCAAACCAATCTTGCCTATTAACTGCAGGAAACCAAGAGCTGTTACCTGTGTAGGAATCATCATAACCATGAGAATAAAGGTAAACATTGCTTTTTTAGCCTTAAACTCGTAGGCATGAATAGCATAGGCTGTCATTGTTGAGAAATATGTAGCCAATGCCGCTGTGGCTACAGCTATAAACAATGAGTTAAACATACCAGTAAATACTGGCTGTGTTCCATTCTTTAAGCTATTCCAGTTCTCCAAAAAATGAGTACTTGGTATAGGTGTAAATCCTGAACTAAGTTCCTGGTGACTTCTAGTTGCATTAATAAACAGCACGTAGAACCAGAACAGGCATAAAAACGTTACGATTATCAATACTATATATGATAGTAATCTTCTGGCGTGAACAGAAGCGCCCTTGCTTTTCTGTCCAGCAATATCATTTGTATTTGCTGCCATATTATTATCCTCTCTATCTTACTTATAACCCTTTAGACCTTATCGTCCATCCTTGTCTTCTTTGCCAGTAAATTTGAATACTATCAAGCTAAGAATACCTGTGATAATAAACATAAATACTGAAAGAGCACCACCAAGGCCGTAATTCTTACTAAACAGATGCTTGTTCAAGTACATAATTAATGTCATTGAAGAACGCATTGGATCACCAGTTCCGTTTGTCAAAACCTGTGGAACATCAAACATCTGTAATCCACCGATAAGAGAAGTGATCATAACATAGATAAGAATTGGCTTCAAAAGCGGTAATGTAATTTTATAGAAAATCTGAGTGGAGGTAGCCCCATCTACCTGTGCCGCCTCATAAAGGGATGGGTCAATACCCATCATCCCTGCCATCAGAAGAATAGTCGTATTTCCAAACCACATCAGACAGTTCATTGTTGCGACTAATGAACGTACTGACCATACATGACTCATAAACTTATAAGCGTGACTAAACACACCTATCTGCATAAGAATCGAATTAACTGGGCCGCTATCTGCGAACAATGTAAAGAACAACATCGCAAATGCGGATGCCATAATCAAATTAGGCAAATAAATAACAGTCTTAAAGAAAGTTTGAAACTTTAATCTTAATGATGGATCTGTAAACCATGCCCCCAATAATAATGAAAGTAAAATCTGTGGAATAAAGCCTAAGATCCACATTATAAGTGTATTCTGTAAGTATGTTGGCAAATCGCCATTTGTAATAATTGTCTTGAAATTTTCTAAGCCAATATAATTAGGTCCAATTTGCATTAAACCTGCACGATAATTCTCGAAAAATGAATTATAAACCGTTGATACCAATGGAACCATCTGAAAAACCAAATAAGCTACCACGAAAGGTATCAAAAAAATGTATCCCCACTTATTATAGCGTACTACTTTGCTTTTCTTGTTCATAAGTGCTCCCTTAATCCTTAAATATGGGGCACACAGGCTTTCCCATGTGCCCCCAAATAACTTTTTAATATTACTCTACTGTAACGTTTGGATACTTCTCTTTAATAGCCTTCTTGAACATATCAAGTGCTTCATCCTTAGTTGCATTGCCTTCGAAGTAGTTCTTCATAGCCTTCTGCAACTCTTCGTTACATCCCTGATCGTATGCAGAAAGGTTAGAAAGATCTACGCCTTCAGCACCATCAGCAAGCTGCTGATAAGGGTTCTGTCCACCAAGAAGTGCGATGTTACCTTCATCTGAACCTGCAAGCTCTGCAAGAACTGACTTGCTGTTTACGCAATCAGCATCCTTTGTTGCGATTTCCTTAAGAACAGCCTTGTCTGTTGTCATTGTAAGGATAACATCCTTTACAAGGTTTGGATTGTCTGTGCCAGCTGCTGCACAAATCCATGTACCACCCCAGTAGTATGACTGTGGACCTTCGCAGAATCCCCAACCACCATCGTGAGCGATTGTGCCATCCTTTTCAGCGTCAAGGCAGAAGTTGAAGAACCAAGCTGGTCCAAAGAAGCAGAATACCTTTCCTTTAGCTTCCTTACCCTTTGCCCAGTCATCGCCCCAAAGGTCATCTGTATCCTCAGCCTTTGCGTCTACGAGCTTCTTAGAATCATCAATCCACTTGTCAATGTTCTTGTCGATAACAACCTTTCCGTCGTCACCAACCCACTTTGTAGATACGTTGTTAGAATATACACGATATGTATCGTTTACAGAACACATTGTGTAACCAGCCTCAGCTGCCTTCTGTGCTGTCTCATTGTACTTATCCCAATCAGCTACAGCTGCCTGAACATCTGCTGGATCATCAGAACCAATGATTTCCTTAGCTGCCTCTCTGTTGTAGATAAGACCAGCTGAGCATGCCTGCCATGAAGAACCCTTAATGTTTCCATCTGAATCCTTAACAATATCCTGTGTATATGTATACTGATCTGCAAGGTCTGCATCTGTAATACCAAGATCAGATAACTTCATTGCATAAGGTGTGTCTACATACTTAAGAGCGTAATCAGCTTCAACGAGGAAGATATCTACCTTGCTGTCGTCAGATGCTGACTCCTGGTTTGTTAACTGCTCATCGAGATTGTTCTGATATGCGTTGTTCTCGTTAGGAGTGATTGTCCAAACTACATCAACGTCACCAATCTTACCATGTGTAGCATCAACTTCCTCATATCCTGGATAGTGATCTGTTACACGGCTCTTGAACTCTTCGTTCCATACCTGGATGTTAAGAGTTTTACCAGTGTCTTCTGGAAGCGCTACTGCTTCACCCTCCGCTGCGGCTGAATCCTCAGCTTTAGCCCCATCACCAGCACCAGTAGATGCTGAGTCTGTGTTGCCACATGCAGCAAACATAGTTGCTGTCATTGCTGCTACTGTGAGCAGACTTACTAATCTTTTTTTCATCTTTCTGTTCCTCCCAATTTTCTCGTGCTATGCACGTTTTGGTTGTTTGTGACATGCATTTATTTTAGTTGATAACTCAACCTAATGCCTAATTAAGTTTTTTAAGAGTGTCTCCCTCAAGGAGTTTGCCTTTAACCAGAATCTGCTGGACTAATGTAGTCTTTGGCTTTTCGATTAAATCGATAAGATTTCTGGCTGCCAGCACTCCAAGCTCATCAACATTTTGTCTGTAAGTTGTAAGTCTTGGTCTAATGTGTCTGGCCACTCTAATTCCATCAAAACCAACAATTGAAATATCATCCGGAACCTTCAGTCCCTTCTCTGCAATGGCTCTTAGTCCACCGTAGGAAGCATAGTCGTCAGGATAGAAGATACATGTTGGTCTGTCATCCAATTCAAGTAACTTCAATGTTTGTTCGTATGCTCCATGAGTATCTCGATAAGGAGATTCCACAATGTATTCGCTTGGAACATTGATGCCATACTCTTCCATCTTTTTATAGAAGGTAATCATTCTGGCTTTTGTAACCGATGAATCAACACCATGTATGTAAGCGATTTTTCTGTGGCCCATTGATACGGCGTAATCAACCAGCTTATTCATTCCATCCACGTTATCGGATAGGATTGTGATTGTATCATTGTAAATATGATCGACTGTCACAACTGGTATATCGCTTTTTACAAGCTCTACAACCTCTGGGTCATCAAAATGAACATTTGCAATTATAACCCCATCGAATCTTCTGTATCTAGCATGATTCAAATAAGATGTACGCCCTGGTGTAGATCTATCATTTGAAATGAAAGTGATGTCATATCCCTCTCTTTCAACAGAACGTTTAAAGCTTTCTAGCAATCCTGCGAAGAAATCATGTTGCAAACCGCTCATAGCGTCATCCATGAACAAGACTCCAATATTATGGGTTCTGTTGGTCTTCATAGACTTTGCTGCTGCGTTTGGCACATACCCTAGCTCTTTTGCCTTCTCGCGTATTCTTTCTTTTGTATCTGCACCAATGTCACTATGATCATTCAGCGCCTTACTTACTGTAGCTACTGAAACGCCACATTGACTTGCAATGTCTTTCAGTGAAACCATCGTTTTCTCCCAATCATTATCTCATTTCCGCTTAATCGTTTTCGCAACTTAAATATAGCACCTTTTTCGTAAATCTACTAGTAGTTTTCGAAAATTTGTGTTTTCGTTAAATTTTCGAGATGCGTTTTAGGACAATTTTCACAAAAATTTGAGGTTGTAATTGCAATTTACCTTATATATGGTATTCTTATCCCGTGAATACCGTGTTTAAGAACTTAAACGTTTTCGCAAGAATTTTTAGGTTTTTTCTATTATTAATAGGTATTTTCCACTTAATCGTTTAAATTATATTTACAATTTACTAAATTTTACAGGGAGGACTCTATGAAATACGGATTTTTCGATGATAACAATAAGGAATACGTTATCACCACTCCAAAGACTCCACTTCCATGGATTAATTACCTTGGATGTACAGATTTCTTTACATTAATTTCAAACACATGTGGTGGTTATACATTTTATAAGGATGCTAAGCTCCTTCGTATGACACGTTATCGTTACAATGACACTACTTTAGATACAAACGGTAAATACTTCTATATTAAGGATGGCGATACAATTTGGAATCCAGGTTGGCAGCCAACTAAGACAGAGCTTGATTCTTACGAATGCCGTCACGGTATTGGTTACAGCAAGTTTACTGGTGCTAAGAATGACATCGAGGCAGCTCTTGTAACTTTCGTTCCAATCGGCGATCCAGTTGAACTTACAAAGGTTACTCTTACAAATAAGGGCAATGCTAAAAAGGATATTCAGCTTTTCTCTTATGTAGAGTGGTGCTTATGGAATGCTGATGATGATATGAAAAACTATCAGCGTAACCTTTCTATCGGTGAAGTAGAGGTTGTTGATTCTACTATTTATCATAAGACAGAGTACAGAGAGCGTCGTAATCACTACGCAGTTTACTCAGTAAATGCAAAGATTGATGCTTTCGAGACTAGCCGCGATGAGTTCAGAGGCGCTTACAACGGTCCTGATAAGCCAGCAGCTGTTATTGCCGGAAAGCTTAACAGCACTATCGCTTCTGGATGGTATCCAATCGCTTCACATCAGCTTAATGTATCTCTCAACCCAGGCGAGTCAAAGACTTTTGTATTTGCTCTTGGTTATGTTGAGAATGCTGAGGATGACAAGTGGGAGAAGCCAGGCGTTATCAATAAGAAGAAGGCAGATGCTCTTCTTGCTAAGTATCAGACAACAGAAGATTTCGATAAGGCTTTTGATGGCCTTTGCAAATATTGGAATGAGCTTCTCAGCAAGTTCCACATTGCTTCTAAGGATGAGCATGTTAACCGTATGGTTAATATCTGGAACCAGTATCAGTGTATGGTAACATTCAACATGTCACGTTCTGCTTCTTACTATGAGACAGGTATCGGACGTGGTATGGGATTTAGAGATTCTTGTCAGGATCTTCTTGGATTTGTTCACCTTATTCCTGATAGAGCTCGCGAGCGTATCATCGATATTGCTTCTACTCAGTTCCAGGATGGTTCAGCTTACCACCAGTATCAGCCACTTACTAAGAAGGGTAATTCTGATATCGGTTCAGGCTTCAACGACGATCCACTTTGGTTAATCGCAGGTACATCTGCTTACATCCGTGAAACAGGCGACACATCAATTCTTGAGGAAATGGTTCCTTACGATAATGATATGTCAGTTGCAACAACACTTATGGAGCACTTAAAGCGCTCATTCAACTATATTGTAAATCACAAGGGTCCTCACGACCTTCCACTTATTGGTCGTGCTGACTGGAACGACTGTCTCAACCTTAACTGCTTCTCTGAGCATCCAGGTGAATCATTCCAGTGCTTTGGTCCTTCAGAAGGTCCTGTTGCTGAGTCAGTATTTATCGCTGGTATGTTTGTAAAATACGGCCGCGAGTACGCTGCACTTGCAAAGCTTATGGGTGATACAGCCGAGGAAGCAAGAGTTCTTGCAGAGGTTGACAAGATGATTGCTGCCATCGAAAAAGATGGTTGGGACGGCGAATGGTTCGTAAGAGCTTATGATGCTTACAGCCAGAAGATTGGATCTAAGGAATGTGAAGAGGGACAGATTTACATCGAGCCACAGGGTATGTGTGTAATGGCCGGTGTTGGTGTTGACGATGGCAACGCTAAGAAGGCCCTTGATTCAGTTAAGGAAAAGCTTGATACAAAGTACGGTGTTATGATTCTTCAGCCAGCTTACACAAGATATCATCTTGAGCTTGGCGAAATCACATCATATCCACCAGGATACAAGGAAAATGCTGGTATCTTCTGCCACAACAATCCATGGATTTCTATTGCAGAAACATGCATCGGTAGAGGTGACAGAGCATTTGAAGTTTACAAGAAGACATGTCCATCATACATCGAGGATATCTCAGAGATTCACAGAACTGAGCCTTATGTATACTCACAGATGGTTGCTGGCGCTGATGCAAAGTTCCATGGTGAGGCTAAGAACAGCTGGCTTACAGGTACAGCTGCATGGACATTTACAAATATCTCTCAGTACATTTTAGGTATCTATCCTACACTTGAGGGACTTTCAGTTAATCCATGTACTCCAGCAGAGTTCGGCGATTTCAATGTAACACGTGTTTATCGTGGCGTTACTTACAACATCGAAATCAAGAACCCTAACAAGGTACAAAAGGGCGTTGCGAGCTTGCTCGTAGACGGCAAAGAGATTCAAGGCAATATTATTCCATTCGACGGTAGCAAAGATACCGTGAATGTAATTGCAACTATGAGATAAGTTATTTTTCTCATAAAATATTTATTCTCCTTCGAAAGCAAAGGGCCAAGCCGCTGCGGTCCCTTTGCTTTTTTCTTTTAAATCTAATAAATTATTATCATGAAACGAACAATCCATTATGAAATCACAAGTGAATATGAGGGGTATTCCATTGAAAAATTCCTTAAAGCAAAGGGCTACTCTTCTGCCAATATAACTGCCATCAAAAAGATGCCCGAAAATGTAGTTATCGATGGTAAATGGGAACACCTAAATCGAAAGCTTACAGCTGGAGAAGCTTTGACTGTCAATATCACAGAAGAGGATTCCTCTAAACAAATCCCTGCTGTGAAGATGGAGCTTGATATTGTGTATGAGGATGAGGATATTATTGTGATAAACAAGCCAGCAGGACTTCCAATTCATCCTTCCTTAAATCACTATGAGGATTCCTTGGCGAACGGCTTGGCATATTATTATGAATCTCAGGGAAAGCCTTTTATTTTTAGATGTGTAAATAGATTAGATAACAATACTTCTGGCCTTACTGTTGTTGCAAAGCACCTAGTTGCTGCGGGAATTCTTTCCACCATGGTAAAAAACAGAGAGCTTAAAAGGGAATACCTAGCCATAGTGGAAGGCCATGTTGAGCCTTACCGCGGAACTATTGATGCTCCTATCGGTAGAGTTAATGATACTGGCATAATGAGGCAAGTAGATTTTGAAAAAGGAGAGCGCGCTGTAACTCACTATCAAGTAATACATGAAAAAAATGGGCACAGCCTAGTTTCTATTCATCTAGAAACAGGTCGTACCCATCAAATTCGTGTTCATTTTAAATATATAGGTCATCCTCTCGTTGGAGACCATTTGTATAATCCATCATCCAAGGCTATGAACAGACAAGCCTTACATTCTCACAGGCTAGAATTTAGACATCCAATAACTGGAGAAGCTATGGAGTTTGTGGCTGAGATTCCTATAGATATGAAACTGTTTTTAGAACTATAGAAATCCCCTCATCCGTCACCTCTCGGTGACACCTTCCCCCTAGGGGAAGGCTCATACTCTAGCTCATCTGGGTCTTAAGGTCTTCGTACTCACGGTTAATCTCAGCGATTGTTGCTGTGTCACCGCACTCCCCATCCGGATGATATATCTTGATAAGCTCCTTGTAACGCTTCTTTAAAGCCTTTTGTGTTGATACGCCAGAGAAGAACATCTCGCCCTGTACAACCGCGTCCTGGTCGCCGTAGGAATCCACAGAATTAGCCTGTACCTGGTCGTAGAACTTCTTTTTGCGTTCAAACTGCTGTTTATCGGCAGCAAGCTTTTGAGTCTCTCTAATGAGCATATCCCACTTTAACTCAAACTGCTTTTCCTGCCTCTCTAGGGTATGAATCCTTGCTTCAAATTCTCTTTTTTCTTTTAGCAAATCGTTCCATGCTTTTTCTAATTCCTTATGTCTATCCTCAAGTGCCTGCATGTCGATATTGCCCTGACATGTAAGATCTTTCGTCATTTTTCCTCTCCCGTATAGTATGCTATAGCATCTAGGTATTGTGGCAAACCCCCAAATCTTAACTAAATTATACTATATATAGTAGACTCTGTAAAATGGATTGTAACTATTCAATTTATTGGCTCTTGAAAACAACGCCGGTGTAAGGCGACAAACTCATGTGTAAGTTACCACCTTCAATTTCTATATCGGCCGGCATGATTGAATATCCAACCTCATTTGTCATAATAATTCTTTCCATAGTGCCATTTAATGGAACACCAGCAATCCAAACTGGCACATCCACCTGAATCTCATTGCCGTTGGAGTTTATGAGAACTATTATCTGCTCGTTAGCGGTAAATCTTCCATAACTAATGAATCCAAGACCACAATTCAAAAACCTGAAGGAGCCCTCTTTAATGGCTTTGCTCAGCTTGTGAATCATAATCATATCTCTTGTGTAATCAATCAAATCGTAGTTGCAGTTGCCCCACGGATATGTACGTCTGCTGTCTGGATCGGTAAAACCACATAGACCAGCTTCATCTCCGTAGTAAAGAGTCGGAGCTCCAGGCCATGTAAGCTGCACCATTTCAGCCAACTTAAACACTGGTATGCTAACGCCCTTTTCTGCGGCAGCTGCGCCTTTCGTTGCAATACGTCCCACCACGTGATTAGTTCTTGTCAAGAATCTTGAGTGGTCGTGGTTAGACAGCTGATTCATTGCGCAGTACAGGGAAGGTGTCTTTAACCTTGCCATAAAGTGAAGCATGGTATTTTTAAACCTTTCACCATCTCCTATTGCTCCCGCCTGGTACTCATCTGAATGCTTTTCCATGCCAGTGAGGAAATAGGTTAGAGGCTCCATAAAAGCGTCGTAATTCATAACTGTATCCCACTGGTCTCCAGTAAGCCAAGCCGATGGATTGCCATAGTGCTCTGCCAAAATCACAGCATCCGGATTCGCCTCCTTAACAGCAGTTCTAAAATCTCTCCAGAACTTGTGATTAAACTCCTCAGAGTGCCCTAAATCGGCAGCCACATCAAGACGCCACCCATCACAATTATAAGGCTCACTCACCCATTTTTTACCAATATTTAAAATATACTGGCACAGTTCTGGCGAATCCTCATAATTAAGCTTTGGCAAGGTGTCATGGCTCCACCATCCATCGTAGCTGATATTGTCTGGCCAAGCGTCCTCATAGAACTTAAAAAAGTTGTGATAAGGACTATCCTTACTCTCAAAAGCGCCAGGGGCATACCCTTCTTCCTTTGAGTAAATCTTTTCACGATTGAGCCATTTATTGAAGGAACCACAATGATTGAATACTCCATCAATTATAATTCTGATTCCCTTTTGATGGGCCTCATTTACAAAATCTGCAAAGAACTGATTGCTAGCCTCTAGGTTCTCCTTGTTTGTAACTCTGAGCTTGTATTTGGTGGCATTGGCATTGTTGGTGTCGCCATTCTTTAAGCATTTTCCACCATCCTTTTTGATGACTGTCAAATGTGGATCGATGTAATCATAATCCGACGTGTCATACTTATGGTTAGATGGAGATACAAACAGCGGATTAAAATAAATAGCCTCCACTCCCAAGCTCTTGAGATAATGGAACTTCTGACGCACACCCTCTAAATCGCCACCGTAAAAACGTCCTATATCAAGATTTGCAGGTAAAGCACTCCAATCCTTTACTTTCTGAACAGGTGCGCCTACATAAAAGTACTCGTTAGTTTCCACATCGTTATCCAAATCCCCGTCGTAGAATCTATCAACAAGAATCTGGTACATAACCGCACCCTTTGCCCATTCCGGTGTGGAAAATCCTGGCATAATGGAAAACTCGTAGTGCTCACGATAATCACGCCACAAGCCCACTCTGTCGTAGTAGTAGTGGTCAAGGCCAACTACTAGCTCAAAGTAATATCTAAACTCCTCCTCACCTAGTTCAACGGTGCAGGAGTAAAAATCAAATTCACCTCTTGTGCGATTTAACTGCATTCTCTTACTGAGATTATTAGCTTTAGACATCAAAAATACATCTACCTCTTCCTGATGATAGACGCGAATACTTATAGTAACCTGGCTGTTCTTTTCAGGCTCCATAGGATATCTATATTCAGCTGTACCGTCTGAGTAAATCGCTTGAATATGCATGTGAATCCCCTAATAGTTTGAAAATAATT
>JAEEGK010026064.1_pt1 | contig 11938 bp, 12 predicted proteins | sample 8958771 | NCBI WGS metagenome assembly JAEEGK01 (sample SAMN16246547, study PRJNA631951) | gut metagenome | biome: gut microbiome; feature: rumen; material: SC-attached | host: Bos | place: Iran: Karaj | collected 2018-10 | reverse complement strand
GGAGCAAATCTTGTTACTTCAGCTCCAGGATCTAAATTTCTTTCTGGGTATCTTGCTTCAATCTCCTCTACTGTTTCTTTTGTGTTTGGAAACATTAATTCTGCTAAATCATGTAAATTCATAAAAATTCCTCCTTTATATAAAAAAATCCTATTATATAGGAACGCATTACCGTGGTACCATCCTATTTAATAGAATTACTATTACTTAATATCTTAACGCGATTAACGATTTAAACTCCAAAGTTTCTTCAAATAATTCTTATGTAATATTCCACCAAACTATTACTCTCTATAATAATACTTTATTTTACTCTTCTTTTTCTTTGTTTAATTAAATTAATAAACCTGCAATCATAGAACCAACCATAATTAATAACATTATGATTCCTATAATTCTTGCTACATTTTTATTCATTTATACACCTCAATAAGTAAATTATAATATATTAAACTAAATAAGTAAATAATTATTTTTATATAAAAAAAGAAGATTATTTCTTCTTTTTTAAACAATAAACAATATTTTCATAATTACTTAGTTCACTAAGGATTTCATTAAAATCCTTATCAAATAAATTCTTTAATTTAATTCTTCTTGTGAGTATTAATTTATGATGATGTTTTAAGATCTTAAGTATTAATTGATATAAAGCTTGTTTTAAAATCTCTAAATTCTTTTCTAAAATATAATCTGTTGGATAATCATTAGCTCGATAATAGTTATCACAATCAACAACAAAGATACCATCTTTATTAGGTATTAAGTTATCTTCATGTAAGTCATTAGCTACAATATAGTTATCTGATAAAACGTTTATACTATTAATTAATATTTTTATATTCTTTATTAAATAATTATTATCAGTTAATACTAAACTATCATCAAATAATATTTTATTCATCGTATAAGAATGAAGATAAACTAAGTCATTCTTTTTATCACAAGAAATATTAAAAATATGATAAAAGTTATCTAAGTTTAATTCTCTAATCTTAATTAATGAATATGGAATACATGTTTGATAACGCATAACTTTAGTTAATGTTCCATCTGGATTTTCATATATTACACCAAAAGAACCTGAATTAAAGTACTTTTTACCTTCTATTGGTTTATTGATGATTTCTTCTATTTTCTCCACGTAAACCCCTCACATAATCAATAATTCGATTAAAGTTATATAATTGTACTTCTAAACTATCAATATTTGTTCTTGCATTAAATAAATTATCTATTTGTCTTAAATATTCATCATTATAATCAGAATGACTCTTTGTTAATAACTCTACTTTTAATAATTCATTAAACATAATATTAAGACGTGCTATATTAAGTATTCTTGCATTTTCTTTGCTAGTCTTTTTACTATATAAATCAAAGTCATAAGCAACTATACCATTCATTGTTATAAAGACATTACTTGCTTTAAAATCATCAACACAAATATAGTTTTCGGCTAATGTAAGCATATCATTATATAAATTTCGATAACTATCTAATAAATAATCTTTAGCTACATATAAAATACTTATATCTTCTTCTTGATATTTTTGCATTAGATAACCAGTAACTTTATTATCTTCTTGGAATACTTCTAATAACTTACAAAAGTTACGTAAAGGTAATTTACTCATAGTATTGATAACATAACTTTGATCATCATTATTAATATTTTTTCTATTAAAAATCTTTTTAAGACATGTATTATTACCTAAGTCATAGACAACACCATTAGAACCATGTCTTAGAAACTCTACAAATCTTTTACGAGTATCAGTTAGTTCTTGAATACTACTCATAATATCACCTCCTACTTTATTAATGTTTTACTAAAATAATCTATTGGTTTTTTATATCTTTTCATAACGTTATTAAAATGATTGATATCATCACTATCTTCATCAACTAATCTTTTAATTAATCGATAAGCTTCTTCAGGTTGTACTTTATAGAAATTAATTATGCAATGATATAGAATCTCTTTTAACATGTTTTTAAATCGAGAGATATTAATATGAATATTATCCGTATTAAAAAATTGATAATCATCAGCATCAATCATTGTCATACCATCTTTATTAATAATAATATTATCACGATGTAAATCACTAACTCTAAAATATCTTCTAGTTAATTCTATAATATCATTATATAAACCATTAATACAATCTAATAAATAATCTTTATTACTAAGAATGTCATATCCAGTATTATTATAATACTTACATAGGTAACCTGCATATTTTTTGTTTTCATTATATAATAGTTCAATAATTTTATAGAAATATGCTAACTCTATTTCTTTTAATGTTTCAATAATCTTGGGACTATGAAACCCCGGATTATTAAATACTTTTAAGCAAGTATCATCATTATACATATATAATTTTCCATATGTTCCATGGTTAAATGATTCTTTATTATCTGTATCAAAAAGATAATTACCATTACTATCATATAGTTTCATATAAACCCCTCAAAAAATCACGCTAATTATACCATAAAATGCCTAAAAAGTCAAAAAACAAGACTATTCTTTAGCCTTGTTTTCATATTTAATTACTTCACAATTACCCATACGATATTTACTAATATCACCATCTTCTGGAGTACCTTCAAAATAAGTTCTTATACTAATACCATTACCAGCATGGGTAACAATTAATATATTCTTATCAGGATAATTGTTTATTATTTCATCTAAGAATTCTTTTGTTCTTTTAGTTATGGCACTTAATGGTTCAACACCATATTCGATAACTGTTTCACTATTCCACGGAATATTATCGATAATATCACGGTTATTACATCCTTCAAGCGTACCGTTACCTCTTTCGATTAATCTATCATCAATAATAATATCATGATCTGTTATTATTTGGGCAGTTTCAAGAGCCCTTGATAAAGGACTAGAAAAAACAACATCAAACTCAATATCTTTTAATTCTTCCTTAGCTCTTTTAGCATCACGTCTTCCATTATCATTTAAAGGAATATCCATATGTCCTTGAATACGATGTTCTAAATTCCAATCAGTTTGTCCATGTCTTACTATATATATCATAATTCCTCCATAAAAAAGAGATTAATTTTATTTTATAATTAATCTCTTTGCTTGTAAATAGTCATTATTAATAATATCTTTATCAGTAAATCTTATTTCATCATAACTAAAGTATTCAATATCGGCATGTTTATTTACATAAAGGTCTAAGAATACAGCTCCTACAACATTTTGTAAATCATTCATTTGCATAAATTGTGTTTGATCTACTAAACAAGGAACTAAGATTGCATAAACATCACTATAGTACATACAATATGATTTATGATAATGTCCCATTAATAATATTTTTGGCTTATTAGCTTCATCCATTTTATTAATAGCTTCTTGAGGTTTATAAGAATAAGCCTTAGAACAACCACCACCTGGATGTTTAATAAGAATTGGTACTCTAGCTTTACCAGCATAGAACATTGCTTGATTAGGGCCTAACCACACTAAATCTTCACGTCCGTCAGAGATACCTTTACCCATTGAGAAACCACCATTTAAGTAATGGGTATCATCATGACTACCAGTAATAAAGTATGTTGTAATACCTTCAACCATTGGATAATTATATATAACATTATCTAATTGTTGAGATGCACCTTGAGCAAATAAGTCATATGGATGAGCAGGTCTCTTATTACGATAATCACCATCAACAACATCACCACAATGAAGAACGGTATCAATACCTTTTTCATGGGCCATTTCATATACTTTATTTAGTAAATGTCTTTGCTCTAATTTATTACCCATATGAGTATCAGATACTATACATAATTTAATATGTTCTAGTTCATTCATAGGTTGCTTAATAGTTCTTACACTATTATGTGAATTCTTTCTACTAATAGTTCTTACGTTAGCATCAAATGTATCATTAAATTCATAACCATCAAGTTCTAATTTTTGTAAGATCCCTTCAAGTTTTATTTCTGAAATGTTGTACTTTGCAACAAGGGAATAAAAATCAGTTTTCTTACGCAAATCTCTTAATATATTTTTAGCTAAAATTTCATCATTCATTATTTAGTTCCCTTTCTTAATACTTTTTCTTCTTCATGCAAAATTTTAAATTTCCGATAATCATCTTCAAGTGCTTCTCGGTAATTAATAAACATCTTTTGTACATGGGCAAGTCGAGATTTATTCTTAGACTTGTCTATTGAAAGGGTTAGTATTGTTGCCCCTACTACATTAACATTACTATTATCTACCATCTCTGGCGTAGTAGCGGTAACACTAGGTACTTGATTAACTAAAACATCATGATGCATAAAAGTATCTTGTACTAAGAAGTGACCAATATTTAAAATATCAGGTCTTTCTTCACTTCTCATTGAATCAACAACTTTTTGTGGTTTATAAGATATCGTATAAGGTATTTTACCTTCAGGATGACGCATATCAATTAATATTGGTTTATGACCATCAGAATCTTGTAAATAGATCATACAATTTCTTTGACCTAAGTATACTAAGTCTTCTCTTAGATTACCTATGGCTTTACCAACATCTTCTTTACTTTTTGTTTTTAAGAATGATAAATCATGTTCACCAGTAATAAAATATGTTGTCATACCTTTAATATATGGATAATTGTTTTTAACATACATTGCCTGAGTATCAGGGTTATGGTGAAGTACTGTCTGATTATATTGACTCTTTTTACCAAAATATATTCCTTCAGTTAAATCACCTAAATGAAGAACTGTTTTAATACCCATTTCATGAGCAATTTGATATATATTATTTAATATTGATATTTGTTCAAATTTACTACATATTCTTGTATCACTAATAAGTAATATCTTATATTCTTCTTCATCATTGATAATTGTTTTAGTATTATGATTATTAATAACTTTATCACCAAAGTCTTCAATATAAGTACCATCACTTCTTCTAGTGATATTAATATTTTCTCCTCTAAATCTTAGGATACGAATATAGCCCATAATCTCTGTATCTGTAAGATTAAATTCTTGCATTAAGTATTCTAAACTACATTCACGCGATAATATTTTTTCTTTGATTTTGTCTAATAGTTCTTCCATCTTTATACCCTCCAAGTATAATTATATTAAAAACTATTAGGCGATTCAACCGATTATACAAAAAAAGATAATAAAATTATTTTTTTATTATCTCACTTTGTTTTTTTTCTAAAATATTTCCAATTTCTAATAGAGCACTTCCTCCTCTATTATCAAAAATTAAGTAATTAGATATTTGTCCATCTTTAATTCCAACGTAATAATCTTGTCCATAATAAAGTTCATCAATATTCGATAAATCAAAGTTTTCTATCTTTATTTCATTTGGTAAAATACCTTTAATTAACGAATTTAAGATATGATAATGATTCATAATCATATTCATCTTATCTTTATCTGTTTCAAATTTAACTTCATCTCTAAGAGCTGGATAAGTATCATGAGCATAATGAAATTTAAATGGAGCTAAATGACTATTTAATAAACACATCTTAGTATAATCAATATCTGTATATATCCTATCCATATTATCAAATATTTTATTTAAATCTTTTGATAAATCTCTTGTTTTCTCTCCTTTTAATGATAATGAAAAACCAATAAGAATATTTTTGATTGGATCATTCTTTTTAGTTAAAGTAACAAAATCATTACTTAATTTTTTCATAACTTCTACTAAGTTTTTAACTTCAGGATAGAAATTATCTTTTAATTGATTAAAGATAATCGTATTACCTACTCTAAATCCTGTTACTTTACCAACTATTTTATTGTTTTCACGAATTATAACATTAAATCCATTTTTATTTAATAAAGCATAACGATATAAATCATTCGCAAACATTGATCCATTTCTTACACAAGATGATGTTAATTCACCTAAAGCTAATTGACTAAAGTCATGGAAGTTACCTATGGTAACATGGTATTTATGTTTATTAACTATATAATCTTTATCAATTGATGGAACTGTTAATTCTTTTCTTAAATATAAGTTTTTAGCAATATCATAGATACTTTCATTTCTTTCCTTACTTGTTAATTCAACATTATTATAAGGAGCTTTATTAAGAATATAAGCAAGATACGCTTCATCATTTAAGAATAACATTCTAAGTTTTTTATCACTATTACCTAAGTTCTTAGAGAAATTAATATAATCAAAGACATTCTTAGGATTATTCTTTCTAATCTCACTAAAGTAATTTAATAAGTTAGCAACTAAATTATTATCTATATTTATATCCATTTCATTAAATAGTTTATTAAATCCATTACCTAGTCCAATAATCTTTGTATCAGTTAAGAACTTATTCAATCCTTCTAAATCTTCATTAACGATTTCTTTATCTAGTTTAAAGATAATATTAAGGATATCTTTATTATTAATTCTAGGATATTCTTCATTAGTATATGGAATACCAGTTACATCGACTAATTTCTCTAAATAATGATTTTCATATAAATAATTCATTAAGATAGAGAATAGTCTTAAATCATTTTTACTATATTCATTAATATGTCTTTTTTTACCATTAAACACATCTGATAAACCATTATTAATAAATACTTTCATTTCTTGATCTAAATAACTTGCTTTAAAATAATTACTATCTATTATTCCATTATTTACAATAAAGGTTACTAAGTCAGAATAGTTAATATCATTAATAACTTTATTAACTAATTTATTCTTATCATAGTATCTATCTAGTTCTAGACTATTATAAACACTATCTTTATTTTCATTTAAATAATTAGTTCTTAGTTTATCAAGTGTACGATCACATAATTGTTTTAATACATCTTTAGCTTTACCTGTAGTTCGATATAAATCTCTTAAGAATGATTCTTCGGTATATCCTACACTCTGAAGAAATGAATCATAGTTAAAGATTCCTTTTAAACTCTTAAGGTAAGCTACTACTTCTTGTTTATGACCTAGTCTTACACTTTCTAGAATATTTTTATGAATAACTAGTTGATTTCCATAATCTTTATTAAATTTATTTTGTAAATAAGCTTCAATATAATTATTAATATTGATCTTATCTAACTTTATATTATCTTCACTAAATAAGTCTAATATCTTAGTAAATTCATTCGTTGGTATAAAGAAAATACTATCTTTATAATTCTCTTTAAAATCACGAAAGAAATCTCCATCATAAGTATTTAATAAATCATTAGAAAATCTCTTAGTAAACTCTAAAATATTATCACTTACAGTTTTATCAATATTATTACCTAAGTATGAAATAATTGCTGTATGTAATAAGATATAATCATTCTTTTCAACATTATCTAAAGTATTGATAATCGTATAATCATTTTTTATTGCATTAATAAGTTTATCTTTATCTTCAATATATTCCATACTATCTCCTTACATTATTATCATCTGTAAAATCAATAAACATACTTATATTATCTGATGAATTAATTGGATTAGCTTTTACGAACTCTAAATACTCATCATAGTTATTAATTGGTTTATACTCCCTATAACCTTGTTCGTATCTTAATGTAAAACCATCCTTATTAAGTATTTCAATAAAACCATTTAAATCGACAGTAGTTTTAAACCTTGGACTTTCAATTCTTTGAATATTTGTATAGCGACATGGATCAACATCCTTAGTATTATCAAAATCAATTCTATATTTATATACAGGTTTAAAAGATAAATCTAATGGTACATAATTAGGTAAAACATCTGCTGTAGTTAAATTACTTATAATTGGATATACAGATCTTTCAATATTTATTTTGTCATCATTATAATGATTATCATTAAATGCATGTTTTAAATTAGTCTCAATATTATCTTTTAGTATTTCTTTATATTTATCACTCTTAATAATTAGTCCAGATGTACCATTAACTTCAATACCTGTTACTGGTAAACAACGTTCTTTTAATGATTCACAGTACTTATATAGCATTTTTTCAAAATCTATAACTTGGTTTTCAGTATCACTTCTTTTTATTTTCTCCAACTCTTCAAATGATAAAGTTTTTAAATTGTCATAGTCTTCTCCTAAACTACGAACTAAAACATAATGATAACTTACTGCAGGTACAAATCCTGATGGTGTAAAAATACCTCTTAATGAATCAAATCTGTAATGTATTTTGTGATCTAACATAAAACCCTCCTATTTATATTAATCTAACATTATTATCATCACTAAAGTTAGCTTTGATAATTAATTGTTTTGCTTTAACATCTTCATTAAAATAATAATTATAATAAAGATCATTAATATTTACTGGTACAGCATTAGAAAAATCAGTCATTACTTTAAGATACTCATCAATAGTAGTAAGACGTTTACCAGCAAAATCTATACCGTAACCACCATCTTCTAGTTTATTAACTAAAGAACGAAAAGGAGCAATTCCCTTAAAACCACCTTGAAAGCTTTCTTTTACTCCAAAGTAACTAAAAGAATTATATATTCCACCTTCATCACGATAGGTTGGTATGAATTTAAAATTAAATGGAATACACTCTAGAATATTCTCGCTTTTTAATTGACGTATATATTTCACAGTGTCATAATTATGCCATTCAAATGCATTGTCTTTTAAATTGGGATTAGACCTACTCTTATCTCTTAGACGAGTTTCTCTCATAAAATCTCTAATAATTTCTTCATAAATATTTCTTTTAATTATTAGTCCTCCATCTGATACGATATCAATACTATCAAATGGTAATCCTAGTTTAACTAAGTATTCACAATACTTTTTTAATTCTTCTTCAAATTTATTTAATAAATATTGATTATGATATGGATAATCTTTTGATTCGATATCAATAAGTCTTTCTGTTGCTGGCTTTAATTTACGAAGATCAACTTTTAAATTATCTATGATATAACAATTATTATCACTTGCACGATTTTTTATTTCTTTTCTTATATCCTGTATACTCATATTTCTCACCTACTTCACATTATTTGTATTAAAATCTGTTCTAATATTAAGATAATATCTAGTATTATCTTTAATATATTTTTCATCGACATCAACTAAAGATTTAAAATAATCTTCATATGATTTTAGAATTAAACTTTTTGATTGATTAGTTGCATCATAATGAAATCTTACTATATTACCTGTTTCTTCAAAAAATTTCTTTAATTCTTCAAATGGTATTATCATTTCACAATCATAGGCATGAATCGCTTCTTTGTTTAGAAAATGTAATGGATTAAGTAATTTTGTCGTTTCTTTAATAGATCGCCAAGGATTAAAAGTAAATTTTACAGGGATTAAATCAATAGTATCAGTTATTTTAATATTTTTAAGCCACTCTATAGCATCTATTGGTTTCCATTCTTTTTCTGCTTTATAACATTTTTTATAATCTTTCATAGAAAGAAAATTAATGAAATTTTGATCTGTCATTAATTTTTGATATATACTTTGGGTTAATACTAAACCTGAAGTACCTCGAATATCAATAGTATCAAAAGGTATTCCCATATCTACTAAAACACTACAAAAGTTATAATAGTTTTCCATTAAAGTATTTAAATTAGTATTACTTCCTTTTCTTAGTTTAATAACGTCTTCTTTTGCTAACTTTTTCATGTTTGTATAATCAACAAATAAATTATCCATTACAAAATAATTATCTTGTCTTTTTTCTTTATTTATTTTATCTATTACTTCTTGTACATTCATATTATTACCTTATCCTATTCTTTGGAACTTCAATTTGGATAGTGTTTGTTGCTCTTCCAAAATAATCATGATTCAATTTTAAAAATCTCTTAAAATAATCATCATATGTTTTAATTTCTTCTCCATTTAACATAAATTTTAATCCATCATCATCATATTTATTTAGTTCTTTAATAAACTCTGATAAGTTTACAAATTGATTGAATTCACGCGTAACAGGTTCCATATTTAAAGCTTCACAAGTTGGTACCATTTCACCAGATTCTAATCGATAATATGGAGTTAAAGATAAATTTAAAGGTATATAATCATATAATGTTCTCTCTATCTCAAGATTTTTTAAAGCTTTTACAGTATTATCTGATAGCCATCTATTTATCTTTCCACACGTATTAGTATTAATATGATATAAAAGGTGTTTTTCAAGAATATCTTTATGTAAATCACTATCTATGATAATACCTGGTTTTCCAAGAGCAACAATATCAGTATATGGTAAATTTCTATTATCTAATGCATATTTAAAACCTTTTAATTCTTTTACAAAAAGTTCATATTGCGTTATACTTACTCCCTCCATATCCCTAACTAATGGATATGTTATGTTATGATCATAAATTTTCTCTAAATTACGAAGATCAACCTCTATATTATTAATAGGTACATATAGTTTATTCATATATCCCCCCAATGTCGTATATGATAACATAAAAGTTCTTTTTACACAATAAAAAAGTAGGTATAACCTACTTCTTATTTAAATATTTTATTATTCTTTTATTTTCTTGTTTTAATCTTAGTTTTTTAAGTAAATATTTATTACTTAATTTACTAATAATTAACTTATTATTCTCTACTAAATAATTAAAGTAATCAATATTATCTTTTTCTTTATTATCTAGTTTACCAAAGAAGTAATTAGTCTTTTCTGATCCTTTTTTGTAAACACTAACTAAGTAGTATTTATTATGATCATTTACCATTACCTCATTATCTATTTTATAACCTTTACTTGTTATAAATTTTCTTGTTAATGGATAATTATCATTTGGGGAGATAATAAGTTTTTTAACATTATATTTATCTATATCATTAAGTATCTTTGTGATTAGTATTCCACCCATACCTGAGATAACAATAGTATCTTCATCATGAATAGTAGTTATACCATCACCAAGACGTAGTTCTAAAGTGTTAGATAGATCATTCTTTTCTAAGTTTGCTTTTGCTATTTTAAGGGGTTCCGGATTAATATCTGAACCTACTATTTTAATACCTTCTTTTTGATACATATAGATAGCTAATAAATCATGATCACAACCAATATCTATTACTTTATCAGTTTTGTTAATAAAAGCGCTTATGGTTGTTAAGCGCTTATTTAACTTTATCATTAGTCAGTTAAGAAATCCTTTAACTTACGAGAACGTGATGGATGACGTAATTTACGTAATGCTTTAGCTTCAATTTGTCTTATACGTTCACGTGTTACATTAAATACTTGACCAACTTCTTCTAACGTTCTACATTGACCATCATCAAGACCAAATCTAAGTCTTAATACTTTTTCTTCTCTTTCAGTAAGAGTTAAAAGTACACCACTTAATTCTTCTTTTAACATTTCAATTGTTGCGTATTCCTCAGGTGACATTGTTCTTTCATCTTTAATGAAATCACCTAGATGACTATCATCTTCTTCACCAATAGGAGTTTCAAGTGATACTGGATCTTGTGATATTTTGTATACTTCACGAACCTTTTCAACAGAAATACCAATCTTCTTAGCGATTTCTTCATCTGTTGGTTCTCTATTTAATTCTTGTGTTAATTGTCTTTGAATTCTTGCTAACTTATTAATTGTCTCTACCATATGAACTGGTATACGAATTGTTCTTGCTTGATCAGCGATAGCTCTTGTTATTGCTTGTCTTATCCACCAAGTTGCATATGTTGAGAATTTATATCCTTTACTTGGATCAAACTTATCAACGGCTTTCATTAAACCAATATTACCTTCTTGAATAAGATCTAAGAATAACATACCACGACCTACATAACGTTTAGCAATAGACACAACTAGACGTAAGTTAGATTCAGCAAGCATCTTCTTAGCATACTCATCGCCTTCTTCAACACGACGAGCATATTCAAATTCTTCATCACTAGTTAATAAGTTAATACGACCAATTTC
>JAEEGK010026060.1_pt1 | contig 11939 bp, 13 predicted proteins | sample 8958771 | NCBI WGS metagenome assembly JAEEGK01 (sample SAMN16246547, study PRJNA631951) | gut metagenome | biome: gut microbiome; feature: rumen; material: SC-attached | host: Bos | place: Iran: Karaj | collected 2018-10 | reverse complement strand
GATCGGGGTATTCGCAGATTAGAACATCGCGCATCCCAATCCTCGGATGATCATAGAGACTATAGGCATGTAGAGAGGGGTGTCGATATCATAGGTCGTATATGTGAACAGACACACCGCAGTAAGGATCATACCTACTGTTGGGAGGATGGCCTTGTTCTCCATCCTATCGGTGAGCTTTCCGAAATAAGCGGTGGTAAGGCATTGAACCAAGGGCTGGGTGACCATGACAACACCGGCCTCGGTCGCAGTGAGACTTCCGATGCTCTGCAGGTACAGGGCAAGGAAGAAGGAGATGGAGTATGAAGCGGCATAGCTCATAAATGCGGCTATGCATGAACCTGTGAACACCCAATTCTTGAACAGACTCATCTTCAGAAGACAATGGCTGTTGCCTATCTGATTCTTGATGAACAATATGAAGAACAACAGACCGACTATCAAAGATACGACGGCCCAGGTAGCCGGAAGGTTCATGACACCTCCCATCGAAAGCATGATTGCGATACCATAGATTATCGAACCCTTGGTATCGAACACTCCGTCTGGATCCGGTTTGATATCTCCTTTGAAACCTTTGAGGATGATGAATGTCGATATCGCTGCCAGAGGAACGGTCAGAAGGAACAGTAGCCTCCATCCTATGAGATCGTTGAGAGTCCCTCCGATGAACGGGCCCAGTGATAACCCCATGTAAATGAACATGGTGTTGTAGCCTAGAGCCGTCCCTCTTCTTTGGGGAGGGGTGACGTCAGTGATCATCGATATGCTGACGGTGGCGATCGAGGCCGCACCTACACCGATGATTGCCCTTCCCAGGACAACAAACCAGAATCCTGGCGCCAGACATGCGATGAAACAGCCTATGACGATTATCATGAGGCCGATCACGAACATTCTTTTCTTCCCTATGATGTCCGCTAGCTTTGCGAACGGCACCATGAAAAGGACCGATGCCAACAGGAATGCTGAATTCACATAGGCGAGATCGTGAGAACCTACGTTGAAATCCTCTCCGATGTTAACCAGAGAAAGATTCATCATTGTGCTCAGAAGAGGGGCTATGAAACCTGATATGTAGCATGCCCAAACAACAGCTTTCGCCTCCTTCTCCGAGTATTCCATGAACCCCCTATAACACGTCCTGTTTTTCAAATTAGTGTATTGATAATATAGGTCGGTGATGATTACAAGAGGCATGGCAGTCTTCAATGACATCATCGAAACGATAGGCGAAACCCCCATAGTACGTTTGAACAAACTCCCAGCCGAGGGTTCAAAGGTATATGTCAAAATAGAGAGGGGCAACCCCGGGGGTTCCATCAAGGACCGCGCTGTTCTATCGATGATCGAGGATGCTGAGGCCAGAGGCGTCCTGAAGAAGGGCGGGACCATCATCGAGCCCACTTCCGGAAACACAGGTATCGCCATAGCTATGATCGCCGCGGTACGCGGATACAGGGCAGTCATCGTGATGCCGGACTCCATGTCGCTGGAACGCAGACAGGCCATACGTGCATACGGGGCCGAGATAGTCCTCACGCCGGGATCTGGCGGAATGGGAGCTGCTGTGGAGAAGGCCAATGAGATTGCCAAAGAGACCGGCGGGTGGGTATGCGGCCAGTTCGACAATCCTATGAACGCGGTTGCCCACCGTGTGGGGACAGGAAGGGAGATTCTCCGCGACCTGCCTGATATCGATTACGTCTTCTCCGGTTTCGGCACAGCGGGAACCGCATGCGGACTCGCAATGGCATTCAAAGATGCTGGTTCCAGAGCCAAAGTGATAGGCGTGGAGCCTGCTGAGAGCCCCCTTGTGACAGAAGGGAATGCGGGACCTCACAAGATTCAAGGAATAGGGGCCAATTTCGTCCCCACCATCTTCGACAGGGATCTTCTCGCAGATGTCGTCACGGTCAAAGGCGACGATGCGATCAGGACCACGGTGGAAATGGCTCGTAAAGAAGGAATCTTCTGCGGAATATCATCTGGTGCTGCGGTCTATGCCGCTCTTAAAAAGGCTGAGGAAGAACCCGACAAGATCATTCTGGCGATTCTGCCTGACGGCGGAGAGAAATACATGAGCACCGGAATCTTCGACTGATTCAAAGACCGGTGTTCTTCGGATTGATCAGTTTGCCGATTATTGCATCCTTAACAAAGGGATTGTACTCGTCGAGATCGGGCTTCTCATCGATTATCCTCTGGATGGATTCAGCCACATGTCCGAATATCGCCTTGTATGCCTCACAGGACTGTCCGCCGTTCTCCGTCAGACCGTTCTCATAAAAGGCATCCACGCTGCATCCTCCGTTGCAGTATTCGAAGATGTCGCACTTCGAACACTTCTCGCGCCTCACTATCGAGCCGACGAGGATGTTCCTGAATCCGTCTGACTTGAATGCATCCGCGATGGAATCGATACCGTCTATGTTCCCCATGCAGAAATCCTTAGGACAGGCCTTAGCGCACGGATACAGAGAACCGTCTGGATACATGCACAACCATTTTGTAAGGCATGATGTGTGAGCGCAATCCGAAGGGATTGGTTCTCCCAAATAATGCATTATGTATTGGTAGAAGGGCATAAGCGGGACCCTCGCGGTCTTGTCATAAAACCACTGGTCATATGCCTCGATGCTTCCTTTGACGAATTCTTTAGTATCGGGGACGTAGCACTTCCCGCATCCTGCTGCGATTACGGGCGAGAGTGAAACGCTGATGTCCTTTTCCCTGAAATACTGATAGATCTCCTTCTGCCTGAGAGCCGACTCCTTGGATATGGTAGCTCCGACAGAATACTTGTTGTCCTTGGCGGAAAGCGTCTTCAATGTCTTTTCCACATCCTCCGCCCTGAGAATACTGTTGCAGGGGCCTTCGTATGAGACTCCCACATTGATCTTCTTCTCCCTGCAATAGGCCATGAGCCTCTTGTTCAGAAGAGTACCGTTGGTGTTGATGGTGTTCCCGTACCTCATGGAGTTCTTCCCGAAGTACTTCTCCTCCATCGCGATGACCTCTTTGTAGAAGGACATCGGCAGAGTGAGCGGTTCTCCGCCATGCCAGATGAACCATGCTGTCTGATACTCCTCGGAAGCCATCCTGATGAGCTTCTCCACCCTTTCCAGGGAGATCTCGCCTTTCACCCTCTCTTCGGGTGTATGATAACAGTGTTTGCAGTCAATATTGCAGAAAAGTGTCGGTTTGATAACGATGGTGATGTGTGGATTCATGTTAAAGATGAACCGTCACGGACGATGCACCGTGACGGGTGTGAATGTAAAATCAGAAGGGCCAGAAGGGCCATGCACCAAAGAATCCGTCAGTGGCGTAGCAACAGCACGCGATAAGGACTACGACGGTTCCGATAATGCAGAGGTGCCATCCCCAGGTATTGCAGTATCCTTTGTCACTGCAGCAAGGATAATCGCACTTGGTAAGCTCAGAATGCTCGTCATCCGCTTTTTTGTCAAAACGTTCTGCGTGGTCGTTATCCTGAGGGAGCCCCTCCATAGAGAACGCGATGAAAGCGTTGGGGGACTGGCTCTCGTACATTGCTGTCAGTTTTTCGATGGATTCTGCATCGTAGGACATGAAATTCACCTTATCAGTGGTGGGCTGATGTCTTGGCGTAGAATTTGCCATTATATAAATTTAAACTAAACAGAACTGCGACTTAACGCGACTGGACATCAGTTTTTATCGTTTGTCTTCCATGGCAGTGCATGCTCGGGTACACCCTGCCTTATTACAACAGATTGTCGCCGGCCGACAATAGGGTCTACCGGAGGTATTACTGCGAGGGATGCCACCAGTTGAAAGAGGGGTTCGGCCTCAGGAGCACCCTCACCGTCAATTACGACATGACCTTCAACACCATCCTCCTCAACGGAATCGCCGGGGATGTTCTGGATTTCGAGGGAACACATAGGAGGTTGTGCTTCTTGGACAAACCTAAGGCAGATTCAGATCTTCTAAGAAAAATGGCTGCATACACCCTCATCCTGACCAAATGGGAGCTCCGCGATGATGAGACCGACAGGCCTTCGATCAAGTCCAAAGGTGCCTCAGCCATGCTGAAGGGAGCCATAGACAAAGCTGTCGAAGCATATCCTGAATACGACAGGATGGTAGGCGAAGGGTTCACCAGACTTCATGGGATGGAACTAGATGGATGTAAAGACGCCGTACTTATGGGAAAGACGTTCGGCGAAGGTCTGATAGGTGCTCTGAGGGACATAGCCGGAGAGAACGCCTGTGAGGATCTGGACAATGTTTTCAGACAGCTCGGCACTGTGGTGTATCTCATGGATGCGATCGATGACTTGGATGAGGATTTCAAAGAAGGGACATACAATCCTCTTCTTCCCGAGAAAGGATTCACCAACTCCAGCGACTTCAGGCTGAAAAACGTATACTCCCTCACTTCGATGCTGAACGAACAGATAGGATCCCTTCAAGGTTCATATTCCAAGGTAAGACCCCAACTACGTGCTGGCCAGGGGATATGCGACAACATCGTTTATCTCGGCATACCCGATTCTGCGAAGAAGGTAATGATGGGAAGCTCCACTGCCAAGACCAGCGTCACAAACGTGCTGTCCAACCGCAAACAGCGCATGTCAGAGGGAACCTGAGGGATCGTACTCGCTGCAGACGTCCAGCTCATACTTCTCCTCCCCTGTCCTCGAACATACCGTTCCGTCGTACATAGAACAATTCTCACAGCACCCAGGACGGTACCTGTCGCAACCTGATTCGGGCTCTGTGTTCCTGACCTCGACTATGCACACCCACAATCCGTCCTTGTGGTTGCAGAACCTGCAGGTCTTGCATTTGCGGTATGCCTCGTTGGTCATCGCTCAGCATATAACCATGATGCACATTATCCTTTCGCAGACATGAGTGAGATATCCGATTCCATCGAACAGGACCTTCGTTCCCTCGACGAGATTCTTAAAGAACTCAACAAGGAGGCCGCCAACCACAAGGCGGAGAGGGACAGATTCCACCAACAGGCCGATATTCTGGCTGAGAAACGCGACAAACTCCAGGCCAAGGCCAGAAAGCTCTCGGACGAGGCCAGGGCGCTCAAGGCACAGAGGGATGATTACAACCTCACAGCCTCGGAGATGAGGCAGAAGCGCGACGAGTGGAACGATAAGGCGAAGACGATGCGCGAACGCGGAGGCTTAGGGGACATCAACGGTGCGAAACAGATGGCGGACACCTATCATCAGAAGATGGTCAAGGCGAACACCAGCGGTCAGCTGGTCCACGAGAAGATGCACCAGCTCTTCGACGAGGCAGATAAGCTGAGACAGGAGGCACAAGTCTGCCACGAACAGTATCTGGATTGCAAGAAGGCGGCAGATCTGGAGCACGAGAAGTACATTCAGGTCGTCAAGAGGATCAACAATGTGAGGGACAACCTTCCGGATTGATCAAAGCACCTCGACACCTAAACCTAATAAGATGTCCAATGCTTCCTCGGCGAGCTCCGAATTCCTGCTCGCAACACAGTTCTGACGGATTATCACCAGTGCACTGGGGTTAGCGGTCCTGGCGATCACAGCATTTGCGAGTATGTCCACATCGGTCTCCACTCCGCACAGCTCTATCTCATCATAGAGCCTGAGCTTCTTCATCAGCTCCTCCGAACCGGGCGATGTCTTGCGTATGATGAACCCGTTTGGAAGGTAATCGCCGACCTTTCCGTAGACTTCTACACCGGTCGTTCCCCTGATGCAGTACTTGGAAACGGATCTGGAATCAGCATTGTGCAGAATGCTGTCCCCGAATGAATCGAGAACGAAGTAGACATCCCCTCTCATCTTGATTGTATCCTCGATACGTTTGCAGATGTTCTTCTCGATCATCGGTATGAATTTTCCGCCCATCGGGCCTGTTACATGGTCGTTCTGATAATCGACGACAACCAGTGCTTTCATGTACGGCGATAACGGACAGGTTCGGTATTAACGTTTGTTCCCAATCGGTCACAGAATAGTAAATAACTGACAAACTCAGGCCTAACCTTTTTAAATAGGGGGCTTTTATGTTTAATAAACGGTTGGATAGAATTGACATTTTGCGATTCCCCGGATAGGATGCGTGCCTGAGGTATGGACCCCATAGTCATAGGCTATGTCATAGCTATTCTTGTGTTTATTTGCCTATCAGCATTCTTCTCGATGTCAGAGACCGCTTTCACCAGCGTCAGCGAGATCAAGCTGAAGAAGATGGCGAATGAGGGAGATCGCAAAGCAGAGAGAGCCATCGGTATCCTTGAGAACTACGACAAATTCCTGACCACCATACTGATCGGTAATAATCTGGTCAATATCGCGGCTACTTCTATCGCCACGACGATGTTCGCCATATTCCTAGGTGCGGAAACCGGAGCGTTGGCGTCAACTGTGATAATGACAGTGACCCTGCTTATCTTCAGCGAGATCACCCCCAAATCGCTGGCGAAGAAATACCCTGAGAAGATCTGCATCCGCATATGTTCGGCTATACACTGGGTGCTGATCATCTTCACACCCCTGTCGTGGTTCTTCACCAAGATTGCGAATCTGGTAGGGAGCAGCGACGGACCTGCCATCACAGAGGATGAATTGGAAGTCATGATCGATGAGATCCAATCGGACGGGGTCCTCGAGAAGAGCGAGAGCGAACTCATCAAGAACGCGATGAGGCTGGACGACATCCATGTGTCCGAGGTCTACGTCCACCGTGTCGATATCGTAGCGATAGATGTCGATGAGAACATCGATGATCTCGGAAAACTGTTCGTCAGTTCCGGTTTCTCCAGAATCCCTGTGTACGACGACACGATAGACAACATCATCGGAGTGGCTTACTCAAAGACCTACTTCACCAACAAGGCCCTCGGCGTCAAGTTCTCCATCCATGACATACTGATGCCTGTGAAATACATCCCAGAGACCGTCACCGTCGCTGATGCGCTCAGCGAACTCCAGAAATCCAAGATCCATCTCGCGGTCGTTCTGGACTCGTACGGAGGCACCAAGGGTATAGTCACCATGGAGGACCTCCTGGAAGAGCTCGTAGGTGAGATCTGGGATGAGAGCGATGCGGTCCAGCAGGACGTGAGCGCATCCACCGGAGGATGCTACATCGTCAAGGGAATGGCCAATCTGGATGACGTCATGGAAAAGGTAGGCATCTTCATAGACCGTGACGGCTACGATGACCCGTCCCTGTCCGGATTCATAATGCATAAGCTTCAGAGGGCACCCACCAAGGGAGATGTCGTCGAATTGGATAATGCCACGATAACCGTGAATTCTGTCAAGGGTCACCGTGTGATCGACTGCACATTGGTGGTCAAGAACGAACCGATCGAGGACGAGCTTTCTTGATGTCCTGAATGAAGTCAGTCATGACCTTTACGGCCACATCTTTCTTCGCGGGGTGGGCCTGTACCTTGCCGAATATGGAGATAACGTCACCGTGATGAGCAATCTCGTAGATACCTTGGACGGCCTTCTGCTTATCGAGACGGAGATAGAACATATCGTCCTCATCCACACGGTTGTCGATATCCTCGAGTATGCTGTCCAGGATGCCGTCGCCTAATTTGGAGAACAGTTCCGTGAACTCCCTCTGCTTGGTGATACGGGTCTCCAGGATCATCATGGTGTTCCCATGCTCGCTCTCGGTGATCTCCTCTTCGAACTCGATGTCGCCCAAGAGCTCCTTCAATGTGTCTTCCAGCAGATCCTGCCTCTCAGTGGCGTAGCAGAAGGTCTGCACCCTTACCCAGTGGAAGGTTACCTGCATCCTCAGTCCTCCTTGGGCAGCAGTGCACCTATGGCCTCAGGATCCTTTGACGATAGGTGGAATACCCTCTTCCCAGTCACCTTGAGTCCAATCCCCATGTCTTCGCCGACTGCCGCATAGGTCTTGTACTTCACTCCCTTCAGAGTCCAATCGGAATAGTTCTTTATGATGTTCAGTTCGCCGATCCTGAATGTGATGATCTCTGATTTGGGGATGACCGTTTTCTTGATCATATAGAGGATCTCAAGCCTGTCGTCATAGACCGTCACGGTGAACCTAGCAGCAAAACATACGATGATGCATATTCCAAAGAAAATCCCGCAGATGATTATGGCCGTCATCGACATACCCTGGTAATAGACCAATTTGGTGACGAGCATAGCAACCCACGTTATGACCAGCATCGCTGCGAGAAGGATCGCCAAATTCTTTGGGAGGATCATACGTGACTCCTGATAGGAAGGCTCCATGCCAGCTTATCGGATTCTCCATATAAATCCGTATCTTGGACGACATCCAATCAACAACCTTTATATGTCACCTATCTATCCTGGGGTATAGTTGGTCCCGTAGCTTAGCACGGTTTGAGCGTCCGGCTGATAACCGGAAGGTCCTGAGTTCAAATCTCAGCGGGACCACTCACTTTTCTTCAAAACCTATCTGTTCCGACGAAGTCATGGAAAAAGAGGGAAGATGCCCCTTTCGGGGCTGTTTCAATCGTTTTTGATCCTTCTGCTGGTGGTCCTGGTGTACAGGTACGTGTCGGATTGGCCTGTGACGTTCATGCTGCCGGGACGGTAGTAGTTACTGGCACCGTGCTGGAAATCGACGCTCCTGAGCTTGTTCTTGAAGTATCCGTACACGGCGAACGCGGCGATACCGCCGAAGATCATTCCCATGACGATCGCTCCGATGTTGATCTCCTCGGCGACCATACACATCATGGCCCCGACGACCACCGAGATCGCCAGGAATATGCCCAGCGCTACGGCGCTGAGCTTGGCCTTGTCCAGGGGGAGGTTGCCGACCATCTTGCCGGTCTGTCCGTTCATGGCGAAGGAGAACTTCCTCCCGTCCCAGTCGGTGTTGATCAGCCAGACAGGATACAGGACGTAATCCACCTTCGAGTTCAGCGTGTCGTAGGTGGAGCTGGTGGTGGAGACATAGTCGTATCCGCTGACGGTGGACCTGAATGCATCCGCCGCTCCCTCCGCAAGCCTCTTCCTGACGCGTGGACGGACCGCGTCCTGGTCCACGTCGTACTTGTCCGCGACATATCCCGTGAGATAACCCGTGGTGAAGGGCTGGGACTTGGAATAGTCGAACGGTTCGATGGACTCCATCAGATCATCCTGCATCTTGCTGGAACCGTCGGCTGGAACGTGGTCGAACGAGATGTCGCCGTTTCTCCAAACGTCGTAGTACTTGCGCTCGGTGTATTCGGTGTCGCCCCTGGTGTACGTGCGTTCGTCGATGCCTTCGTAGTGTACGTCGGCGCGGATCTCCGCATCATAGACCCAGAACGGAACATAGAGTCCCTTGACCTCCTCCAGCTTGTTGTTGGCCAGGAAGTTCTTCGGGACGAAGCTCTTGCTGCTGATGTGGCGCTGGAGGGCGCTGAGGGCGGCATCCTTGGTCTGCTGGAACGGGATGACCCTGTCGGGCTTGAGGGTACCGCTGAGACGTCCCTTGAGCATGACCGCGCTACCGCAGTACGGGCACATCGTGGCGGATGTGCTCCCGTCGGTGTATATGTCGCCTCCGCATGACTGGCACTGGTACTCCGAGATCCCGTAGAGTTCGGCCTCCTCCCACTCCTCTCCTCCGTTGGAGGCCAGATCGGTGGTGAGGTCCCCCTCGTTTGGGGTCAGCTGCGAGATGTCGTATTCGCTGTCGCAGAAGGGGCATTTGACCTTCTGGGACGTGGCGTCGAATTGAAGCGTGCCTCCGCATGCGGGACACTTGTGCTCGATGACTTCTCCCATGTTATCAGGCCGAGTCGTCGGTGTTGAACGGGTCGCCGCATTCCGGACAGAACTTCGGGGGCTTGGCCGGATCCTCGGGGACCCATCCGCACTTGCTGCACTTGTAGGTGCGCGGACCCTCGGGCCTCTTGGATCCGCATTCCTGGCAGAACTTCCCTTTGTTGACGGCTCCGCATTTGCATGTCCAGCTGTCCGATTCAGGCTTCTTCGCACCGCACTCTGGACAGAACTTGCCGGTGGCCATGGCTCCGCAAGAGCACTTCCAACCGTTCGCTGCCGGGGCTGCCTGCTGTGCAGGGGCCTGCTTCTGCTGCTGGTTGGCCATGTCGTAGTAGCCCTGTGCGCCCATTCCGGATCCGGAGACCTGGCTCACGAATCCCATTCCGACCAGTCCCGTCATGGCACCGGCCTCGTTGCTGGCCGCTGCCTTGAGGGCGGAGGCCTGCGCCTCCACGAGGGTCGCACCCGCCATTGACGGGTCGCGCAGGATGGCCGCCTTCTGGGCGTTCTTGATGAGTTCCGCATCCTCCTGCGGGAGGGTTATGGACCCGATACCGATGCTGACAACATCCAGTCCGCGGAGTTCGCTCCATTTGCTGGACAGTGCTTCGTCCATGGCCTCCTGGAACTCCTCGATGTGTGCCATTATCTGGTTGGGACGAAGGCCCATGGCGGACATCTTTCCGAATCCAGGCTGCAGGGCGGCCTGGAACTCGGTGATGAGCTGGCCGTCGAGCTCTGACCTGCTGTACTGGTCGCTCACGTTCCCGCACACGTTGGTGTAGAACAAGATGGGATCGGAGATCTTGTACGAGAACACTCCCGAGCAGCGGACGGACACATCGATATCCAGATTGATGTTGGGATCGACTACGCGGAACGGTATGGGGTTCTGGGTGGAGAACTGGTTGTCCAGAAGCTCCTTGGTGTTGATGTAGTATACACGCTGGTCCCTTCCGGTGTCGCCGCCGTAGGTGATACGTCTTCCCATGACCTTGAACGTGTTGATGATGCTCGAGCCCAGGCTTCCGCTGAAGATGCTGGGTTCCAGGGACTTGTCGAAGGTGTACTGTCCCGGCTCGGCGCACAGCTCGACGACTTTTCCCTGCTCGACGATGATCATGCACTGTCCGTCCGCGACGGCTATGCCGGATCCGTTGCTGATGATGTTGTCGCTGCCTTTGGTGTTGGTAGAACGGGGTCCCACGCGTTTGACACCCTTGACCATCAGGATGTCCTTCGGGATCGCCTCGCAGTAGAAGAACTCCTTCCACTGGTCAGACAGTGAAGTGCTAACTGAAGTGGTGATTGCCTTGATTAGTCCCATGCGACCTGTATGTCCTTAACGGCTTAAAACAGGTTGCGCGCGAGAGTATGACCAGAATTATCTCGCGAGATCGTATCTGACCTCGGCCTTCCCGCCCCTGACATAGAGTGTGGAGTAGGCGCCGTTCACGAAGACCATCCTCGGACCCTTGTGCCCGACATCCGCGTCGAAGACCTTGGGGACATCCAGGCTCTCCAGGGCATCGCAGATGACCTGTTGGTAATCATTGCCCTTGTAGAACAGGGGCCTTCCGAACACGAATCCCGAAGCCCCCTCGAACCAGCCCTTGTCCAGCATGCCTGAGAACATCCTCTCGATGCGTTCCTGGTCCATGTCGTAGGTCTCCATGAACCAGACGATCCCGTCCTGGGAGTACTTCGCTATGAAGTCGTCCATGATCAGGTTCTTCTTCATGAGATACCACTCGAGGACGTCCATGCAGCCTCCGATGAGCCTCCCGGAGAACGACACGTCGCCCTGAGGACACTTCCATTCCACGGGTAGGTCGCTCCTGAGCGTCTCGGTGCCGGTGAACTTCATGGAGAATCCGTTCTGATACATGTCGAAGGACGACTGGGAATCCCTCTTGCCCTCCAGGAACTCCAGGTTCTCCGCGATGCTCCTGTGCCAGGGCTCCATCCCGAAATCACCGAAATTGCCAGAGTAGATGGTGGCGATGTCGTGCTCGACCGTGGTCTTGAACAGGAGCACGGTGTTGTCCGAATATCCCTGGACCCACTTGGGATGCCTCTCCACGAAGTCCCAGTCCATTACTGCAAGCATCTCGCACTGGTAATCCCCTCCGCTTGCGGAGACGA
>JAEEGK010026059.1_pt1 | contig 11939 bp, 10 predicted proteins | sample 8958771 | NCBI WGS metagenome assembly JAEEGK01 (sample SAMN16246547, study PRJNA631951) | gut metagenome | biome: gut microbiome; feature: rumen; material: SC-attached | host: Bos | place: Iran: Karaj | collected 2018-10 | reverse complement strand
TTTTTTATTCTTTTTTCTTTTTTTTTTCCTTTATATGAGGCATTTCAATATTTACTTCTTTTTGTTTTTCAGAATTGTCATCTGGTTTTTTAATTTTAATTGTAGACTTAAAAGAATGAGCAATCATTCCAAATCCAATACAAACAAAAATAATAAAGTCAATTGAAGGAAGATAATTTTGGATATTATCAACTGTTATTTTTTCTTTTAATTTTAATAATTGTTTAAAGTCTTGAATTGGATTATGATATAAAAATCCTATAAAGAAACAAGCTAATCCAGAAATAAATTGGAAAAATTTAATTCCTAAAATACTAAAAGATGAAAGGACTATTAAAGTAATTAAAAAACTTTTATAAGCTATTTCAGTGTCTTTTGGTTGATAATTTAATATTTTTTTATTCAAATGAAGACTTTCAACAAGTTCTAATAATTTTGTTTGAAAGTCTCTATGAAATCTATATGCTTCTAATAGTCTAAAAACTGCGAAAAATATTAAGAATTGATATAAAAATGCCCTTTTAATCATACTTCCTATAAATTGAAGAAATCCCATTTTGAATTTAATAAATATTTAATTAAATAATTTTCTAATATTATGAAACATTAATTATTTAAAGTTTTTTTGTAATTATTTATTTATATTAAAAAAATTTATTTATACCAAAATAATTTATTTATATTTATAGAGTTCATTAATACAAGTAAAAATCTGAAAAAATAATATTTAAAATTGTTAATTTCTAAAAAAGAGAAATTTAAAACCTTATTCACATCATTTATTTATTCATAATAATAATTCCAATATATAATATTTAAATTTATAATTCAATAATTTACAATTTTAATTCACACATAATTTATTACTTTGTGATTTTTTATGATTTTTTTCTTGGCTAAATCCAGTTTTTCTTTTTTTTTCATATAACTTTGTCCAATCATTAATATTATTATTTATATTAACTGATAAATAATTTAAAGAAGGAAATAATTCAATTAAAACATTAAAAGTAGGTTTAATAAAAGTATTAATAAAATAAATTTGTGATTTTGGTATATCTAAATGTTCTCTATCACATAAGAAACTAATTGGAATATTTAAAGACTTTTCTTTATCACCTTGTTCCCATAATTCATTATATAATAATTCAACCCATTTAATAGAAATATTAAATTTTTTTGCATTATGTGAAATATCTGCAGCATGAAGAATAAAATCTAAATATGTTTGTTGTTCATTAAATAAATTTTTATTATCTTTTGATATTAAAACTTTATTTTTCTCATTAGATATTTTATTTTTAACTGAATCAAATACTTTTGAATGATTTACCATATCAGTGGCTAATATTTGACCAATTATTCTTTTTCTAATTAAACGATAATCATCATTTTTAATATTATCTAAAATATTATTTTTTGGATTATTCATTAATTTAAATAAAGTTGATATATGGAAATTTTCTAAAGGTGATATATCATTATATATAATAGCTAATGGATGAGAGTTATTAATTAAATAATTTGCATTTAATCCAGGATGACTTATATCATGTCCTAAAGATGCAATTATCATTGATAAAATATCATAATTGTTTAATATTAATTTTTCTTTAATATTTGAGTTTATATTATAAATTAATATATTATTTGCTACATCTGATGCATGAATTGCATTATGATAATATACATTACAATTATAATTTTTTGATATTGTATTAAGAAAAGATTCTAATTTATTTACATTTATTATTTTATTTAATGATAATTGTTGAAATATTTTTTTTCCTATTAATGGTAATACTTTATTGTAACCTACAATATCTTTAAATTCATGAATGTTAAATTCTTTTGATAGAATATTATTTATATCATAGTTAATTTCATTATATATTTTTTTAAATATTGAACTATTATTAGTTAAAGTATATACTTTTTCAATATCTTTTATATTATTTTCAGTTGGATTTTTAATTAAATTTTTTTTAAGTATTGATTTATTTTCTCTTTCACTGTAACTTCTTTTAATAAGATTACTTTTATTTTGACAATTTATTTTTTTACAATCAATTTTAAATTTAACTTTTTTATTAATTTTAATATTTTTGTTATGTTTTTTATTAAACAAATCTTTGAATTTTCTGTTAAATTTTATTTCATCATCAGAAAATTCATTTTGACCTATTAAATTCTTTGAATTTTGATATGAAAGAAGATTAATAATAAAATTTATTTTATTTAACATAATATCTGAATCAGGAATATTAATTAAAAATTCCTTAATTTCATTTAATATATTAATAACTTTTTTACAAGGAATTTTGAATAAAGACATTTTATTTTCATTTTGAAATTCTAATGAATCAGTTTTTTGAAATGAATCTTCATTAGTACTAGACATTTTTTTAATTAATATATTAAAATTTTTTATATAAATAGAAAATATATTAGAATATATAATATAATTAATAAAAATAAATAAAAATAATAACAGTTATTTTTTTATTTTGAAAACATTCTATCTATATCTTTTAATCTTTTCTCTAAAAGATTTTGAAGTGCTTTTGCAGTTTTATTTTCGTCTTCAAGTAAAGAAATTTTTTTCTTTAAAACCATCTTATTATTATAATATTGTTCAGATAAATCATCAAATTTTTCATTAAAACCATTTATCATATCATCAAAATTTTTAATTAAAGCATCATAATATTCATCTTTTTTTTGATAAGGAATTCTATTATTAAATTCATTTTGTTTTTTCAAAGCTTCAATTTCATTTTTATATCTTTTAATTTCTTTTTTAATATTGTCTAATTTTTCTTGTCTATCTCTTAATTTATCATATAAATCAGCACATCTTTCTCTTTCAATTTTTTTAATATCTTCAAAAAATTGATTATTTTCTTCTTTCATTCTTTCAAAAAATGTTTTATAATCTCTATTATTAAAATCATCAACTTTATTTTTATATCTTTTAATATTTCCTTGAGCATCACTTAAAGAAGTTCTTAAATCACCATTATCTTTACTTAATAATTGAATTTGTTTTTGAAGTTCATCAAATTTATCTTCCATTACTTTTCTAATTAATAATGAATATTCTTCTATATCATTAATATTATTTGATATTGCCATTTTAGTTTTTCTTAATAATGGTGTATTAACTTGTAATTTATCTTGTATGAATGATACAAATAATCCTAAAATATCTTCATTAAATTTATAAAATAATTCTTTTATTTTATCTAAACTTTCTGCAAAAGGATGATCTGGTAATTCCCATTCTAAAAATTCTTCAAATTTATTCATTTCTTGAATTTCTCTATTTAATTCATTTATGTCTCCTAATTCAAATGAATTAATTGAATTAGGTTTTATTGATGAAAATCTAAATGTTTTATTATTATCCAATATTGGTAATTTATCTAAACAAAATTTTATATTATCAAATTTAGAAATACTTTCTTTATATTGATTTGAAAAATTATTATTTTCATCAAAATATTTTAAATCAATAAGAAAGAATAAATTATTTAAATTATATATATAAAGTTTCATTAAATTGTTTTCAAATGCTAAACTTGTAATTAATTCATCTTTTGAAGAACAATTATGTTCATCATATAATTTTTTAAAATCTTTTGCTTCTTTTGCATAATTATTACAAATATGATCTAATTGTTTTGACGCATTTTTATCTATTTTTATTATTCTATTTTTCAAAGAATTACCTGATAAAATATCATTTTTATAATAAATTAAAATATCTTTATAAACTTTTATATAATCATTAATTGCAGAAATATCATTTTTCAATATAGAAATATTTTGATTTCCTCCATTTGAAGATTCATAAAAATTTGTTTGAGTTTTATTTGGTGTTAATTCTCTTGCTTTTATAGGTGATAAAACTCTTTTTGTTTTAGTCCTATTTTTAAAATATTGACTCATTGTAGATTTTAATTCAACATTAGATCTAGATGGATCAATCATTAAATTACGTTTTATATTATTATTTTTTAAATAATTAAAATATTTTTATTTCAATTAAATTATATTATTTATAAAAACTATTTCTTTTCATATTTTTCTTTATTAATATTATATTTTTTTTGTTGTATTTTTGTATATTGTAATAATATTTCTTCTAATTGAGCAAAAAAAACAGGTATCATTAAATTACCATCTGAATCTCTCATATCAAAAGCAATTTGAGTAAGAAAATCTTTTGCATCTTCTGTTACTAAATGTTCTAAATTTCTTATTAATATATTCCAATGCATTTTCTTTTTCATATTAATACCTTGTTTATTAAATTCATCTTTAAATATTCTACATATTCCAATATTCGATATAAAATCATATCTTATATCACTTAAACCATATTCTTCAACTAAATATTTAACACATATATTATGTATTTTAGGTATTGCAATTACAGGATTTATTTGCTTATTAATAAGTTTATTATGTAAATTTTCATTATTATTTGTTTGCTTAAGTAAAAATTGTTGTTTTGAAGTCATATCATTTATTTTTAAAGATTTTTTTGAAAAATCAGCAAGAACATAAACTTTTTTTCCTGATTTTGAATTTGAAATTGTTTTAGAAATCTCATCAATATCTCTTATTTTAGGTTGTAATAATTTAGCATTAGTTTTAAGACCTAAAGAATTATAATCAAAATTATAATATTCATCATTTTCATCATTAGGAAATAAAATTTTTTGCATTTTAATATAAATTTTATTTAATTGTTCAACATCATCATTATCAAAAATTAAACCAAGACTAGAATAATTTTTTATCATATTCATAAATGAAATATTATAAGCTAATTCTAAAAATTTTTTAGAACCAATATATCTTAAAGAAAAAATTCCCATTCTTTTCATTGAATTTGGATCATTATCATTATCATCATCATCAGTACATAAATTATGAACTTGTTTATCCATAAATGAATGATCAATAAAACCAAAACTTTGAATAAATTTCCTTCTAAATTCAAATTCATTTATTCTTATATCAAAAAATTTTTTATCATTTAAATGATTAGTAACAGAAGATAAATAAGAATCATTCATTCTTCCAACTAAACCAATTCCAATTCTATTAATTAATTCATCAGGATTACATTTTATAATTTGATAATTTAATTTAAAATAATCAATAAGAAATTGAAATAATTTTTCAATATTTATATTTGAATGTGTACCATCACTTTTATGAGTTGCAATACCTTTAAAAATACAAACAATCATAAAATTATCACTATCAACTGGAGTAGGATTCTTATATCCTAAACTATTTAATCCTGCTTCTAAATGAGAATTATCAATGTAAAATTCATTATTATGAAATTCGAGATATTTACTAAAATATTTTAATAAAAAAGTTTTACCAAATATTAAAATACATTCTCTTAAAACATTTACAATATAATTCTTATTTAATAAATCATCATAATATTTATCTTCTTTTGCTTCTTCTGTTTTTATAGTTTTTATATTTTCTATATCATGATATTCTGTTTTAACTGTTTGTTCTAATTTTCTTTGTGAGTTTGTTTTTATAATATCATTTAATTGTTCTATTTCTACTCTACCATGAAAAAGAGGAAAGTATTCAAAAAAAAATTTTAAATCAGAATCAGCTAAATGAATATTTACTTTATTTAAAAAATTATTAACTTCACCTATTGTATAATAACCATCATTATCAAAATCATTTTTTTTAAATAATTCATCTAAAAATTCATAAGGCCTTTTTCCTTTTGAATTAGTTGAAATATAATTCATTATATTTTTACATATTTTAGTAATAAAATTTTCTTCATTTAATCCACAATTTAATTTTTCTAAAGCAGTTAAGTCAATTGCATTTCCCATTTTATTTGCTGAAGAATGCATTTCTGAATTATCAATTTTATCATTTATTTTATTTAAATGTTGTAGAAAATAATCTTCATATAAAATAGTGTAATTTGGTTTTAAATTAGAAACATCCATATAATCTATGTATTCATCATTAACTGTATATTTATGAACAATTAAATTTTTTTCATACTCATTTGGATAAACTGTATATTGATTTAATATTGATTTAAAAATTTCTGGTTTTAATTTAAAATTGTTTTGTGGATCATTTTTTTGACATAACATTAAAAATTCATCTTTTCTAAGATTTATTTCATATAATAATTTATTTATTGCTTCTTGATAATCACTTTCTTTAATTCTACTTTCTGTTACTTCAAAATCTGTTATTTTTCTCATTTTTTGATTTTTATTTATTATTTTAAAATATTTAACATTAAAAAATTAAAATTTCAAACATTTAATTTATTATTATATATTATATTTATATTTCCTGAATTAATATTCGATTTTTGTTTGTAAGACAGGTAAATTATCTTCATTATACATTTCTTTTCCATCAATTCTTAATTTTAAAGAATTAATTCTATCTTTTAATTCAATAACTAAATTTTGACTTTCAATCATTTCTTTTTTAAACTCTTTCATTTGATTATTAATTCTAGTATTTTTAACTTTTTGATTTCCTAATTCCATATTAAATTTCATTTGTAAATTATCAATTTCAGTATTCATTTGATATTTTAAATTTTTATAATCATCTCTTAATTGACTTCTCATGACATCAATTTCACCAATTAAAGAATTATATTGATTTGTCTGATTTGGAGAATTAACTGAAAAACTTCTTACATAATTTTCCAATCTTTCTAAATGACTTCTATGACTTCCAATGTGAGGTTTTCTTAAATTATATTTAAATGAATTTCCTGTTCTATACATTTGATCAATGTAATTGTATGTTGAGTGTCTGGTTTGTAAATTCTCTCTTTTTATTTGACTTATTGTTTTTGTTTTTGGAAAAAAATTCATTGTTGATATATATGTTCTGTTTGGATTTGAATACATTGTTTGGGATAACATTTTTTATTATTGTTATTTTATTTGTAATTTTTTTATATTTTATTCTTTTTTTATTTTTTTATTTTTTATTTTAGCTTTAAATATATTTTATATTTTATATTTTTTTATATTTTTAAATTTTTTATATAATCATAATCAATTGTTTTCTTTTAATTTTTTTTTGAAATTGATAAAAAGCGTTTTAATATAAATATAATTTTTAATAAAAAATGTCAAAAATATTTGTATCAGTTTTATTTGTTCTTTTTTCTATAGTATTATCAAATAAACTTCAATCAAAATGCATTGTCCAAAATGGAGATTGTGACCTTACATCATATTGTTGTACTGATTTAGTTTGCAAAGATTACAGATGTCAACCAAAAGGAACAAAAGAAAATCAATTAGCATGGGCACCTGATGGAGAAAAATGTGATTGGTTCCATCATTGTGGAGATAATTATACTTGTCAATCTCATAGATGTGTTTTCAAAATAAAATCTATTGTTAAAGCACTTACTAAAAAAGTAAAAGCAGTAGCTGAAAATCAATAAAAATTAATCATAAGGAAAAATATATGATTTTTTTTAAAAAAATATTAAACTAATATTTCTTTATCTTAAAAATTCATAATAAATATTTTTTTTATTTGTTTATATCAAAAAAAAATAAAAAATTATAGAAAAATAATATAAAATTTCCTTTATTTTATTAAAATAACAAATTTAATAAAAATTTATTTATTATTTCTGAGCAGAAAGTTTCTTTTGTGTTTCATCCTTTTTAAAATCTTCAAAATATTCATAAATAATAGTAACAGCAAGTAAAATTCCAGTACCACTTCCAATAGCACCCATAAAATCAGCAAAAATAGTAAGAGCTCCAATACTCATTCCTCCTAAAGTTGCAGCAGCAGGAATAGTTTTATTTAATTGTTCATAAATATTTTCTTCATTTTCTCTAATCCCTTCAAGAAAATATTGATTTTCTCTTAAATTTCTTGCAATATCTCTTGCACTTTTTCCAGATAATTCAACCCAAGTTTTAGCAAATAAACCACATGATATTAAAATGAATAAAACATAGAAAAATGAATGAAGAGGATCTCTTAAAAAATCTACTAAATCTCTTGGTGGTGATATATAATATGCAAGACCCCCTATTGGTATTGATTGACCACCTTCTACATCTTGCCATTGTCCTAATAATCTTATTAGGAAGAAACTCTTGTATCTTTTATATAAAATTTGACTTATGAAATATAAATTTGATACTAAAGCACTTTCTAATATTATTGGAGTATTTGAACAATAAAATAATTTTATTGGTTGAGTTATGTAATGACCTTGAAGTCTTTTATTTGCTATTTTTATTTCTTTTCTAAATCCTTGGAAATAAATTACTATTATAAATACTATTATAGTAGCAATTAAATTAGATAAATTTGGTACATTTGCTCTATAAAATGCTCTTTGAATTGCTTCTACTTTATTTTTTTTAGTTATTAAGAAATGTATAGTAGCAATAACTGCTCCTTCATATTCAACACCCCTTTCACTAGTAACAGTAAAAGGACTAAATGATTTCCAAATAATATTTTCACTAATATTAGTAGCAATAAATAAAGAAATACCAGAACCAATACCATAACCTTTAGATAAAACTTCATCAAGTAACATAACTAAAATTCCAGCAAAAACTAATTGAAAAATTAATAACATACAATTAGTAACACCAATTAAATTAATATCACCATACATTCCACTAAAAACATAAGCAATAGCTTCACCAAAAGTAATTAAAATTCCAAATAATTTAGTCGCACCTTCATATAATTCTCTATCAGCTTTTAAACTCTGATCAACTTCAATAATTCTTGTTCCTGCTAAAACTTGCATAATCATTGAAGAAGTTACTATTGGACTAATTCCTAATTCCATTAATGTTCCTCTATTTGATGCTAATATTACTCTCATCCAATGAAGTGGATCACTTCCTTCAGATTTATATATTCCATATAATGGAATTTGAGAGCATATTAAGAATATAAATAAAGTTATTGCTGTCCATATAAATTTTTCCTGTTTTTTTATATTTTTTGGAGGTTTTGGGATTTCTGGTATAAGAAACATTACTGGTTTTATTAAATAGATAAATCGAATTTGCTCTCCCATCAAATTTGTTTTTTTAAATGATTATTAATTATTTTTTTTTTTAAATAATTATCAGAGACAACGTGGATTATATTATTTTTTATCAATATTATTTTTATAATTATAAAAAAATATTATGTCAATTATCTATGGATTAATAGCACAAGATAATAAACCATTATGTGATTATTCAGAATTTAAAGGAACTTTTACTACAATATGTATAAGAACATTACCAAAATGTACTGATGAAAAAGGTCTTTTAACACTTGAAGAAGGTTATAATATTTTTTATATGAATCAAGGAGGTATTACATTTTTGATTTTATGTGATAATTCATATCCTCAAGAAGCAGCAATCGTATGCTTAGATAAAATTATTGAAGAATTCTTTAAAACTTTTCCAAATTCAAATAATTATAGTAGTGAACCACAATATTGTTTGAATGATAAATTTCAAAGAACATTATATGAAAAAATGCAAAAATATAATTCTGACTCTACTAATTTAGATGAAAATGTAAGTGCATTGAAAGAAAATTTATTGAGTATGAATAAACAAATTGTGTCAACTAGTGAAATTGTAAATGAAAGAGGAGATAAAATTAATTTAATTGTTGAAAAAGCTGAAAAATTAAGTCAAGATTCAACTGTTTTTGCAGATACTACTAAAAGAGTCAAAAGACTTGAAAAATGGAGAAAAATTAGAATGTATTTGATAATATTTGTTACACTTGCAATTATTATTATATTACTCATTTTGTGGACAAGAAGTAATAAATAAATATTAAAATTAGGGGAAATATTTAAATAGTATTTAAATTTTTAATAAAACATAAATATATTTAAAAAATTTCCTGTCAAACAGAAAAAAAATTAAATAATTTTTAAAAGTTATTTAAATTATTTTGTTTCAATTATTCATATATGATATTATTTTTCACATTTTCAAATTTTGTATCTTTTAAAAGAGTAGATAAAAACTTTTCAAAATCTTTTTTTAAATTAATAGGAACTAAACCTTCAAAAATGGGAATAGATTTGCATTTAACATTATTTTTACTAATATCAACAAAAGAATCAACAGAAAAATAAACTTTATTAAATCCAGAATTAGTTAATTGTTGATTAATAATCCTAATAATATCAATTTTACTTTGATTATCAGCAATAAAAAACCAATAATTATTTTTTTCATTATTATCATTATTTTCATATAATAATTTATTTTCAAATTTAGATATTTTTTCATGAGTAATTGGTTTATTTTCATATACAACACCATTATCATTTATAATAATCATTCTTGGTAATTTTAAACCTTTAAAAGAATTACTATCAGGTTCAATAAAAAAATGAGGAAATTGATTAAGTAATCCATTATTAATTAAATATTTTCTCCTTTCAAAAAAATCATCAGTTTTACAAATACAATAAATATTAATTTTATTAATATTCTTTTGTAAACAATCAAAATCTTCTGGATTTTCATATATAAATAATATACCATCATTTCCATTTAAGTCAATTATACTTTCATCACCATTTATATCAAATACTTCAGGACATTCAAATTTATTTCCATTACCAAATGTATTTTCAATTTGCCATGTTTTTTTATCATCTAATGCAAAAAATGATTTTGTTGATGTTATTGTTGATAAAATATCATCTTTAAATTGTTCAATATTTTCATTATATTTTTCTGGTATTTGACCTTTTATTTCTATATCTCTTTTAATTCCTTTTAAATTCACTTTTTCTTTTATTGATGATATTATATTATTATTCGGAGAATCTTTCATTTGATTTGATATTGTCTCTATTAAATTATCTAAATCTTCTAAGTCTTTTGAATATGATGATTCTATATCTGGTAATGGATTTAAATTTGTATCAAAAAATTCACTTGGAATTAATTTTTTACGTATATGTTCTGGGATTTGAACATTATTTGCAAATTCGAATATAAGTTGAAGCATTTAAATATTAATTTTTTATATATATTTAATAAATTATAATTATTTTTAGGAAAATATTATTTTAATGATTGAAAATAATTTTTTACTTTTTATTATATAATTAAAGATTTAAAAGTTATTTTATATGGATAATCAAACTTCAAAGAACCAAACAACAAATAAAAAAAGAGATAACATTAATTTAAATGATATTTTAGATGATAATTTAGATGATAATTCAGATGAAGATGAAAATATAGAAATTTATTCAGATGTTAAAAAACTGGAAAAAATGATAAGAAGAACAAGAATTAAGCATTTTTTGATTAGATTTGTTACAATTATAATTATAATTATTTTTATATTATGTTATACAAACATCATTAATTGGAGAAGTTGGATTGCTTGATTAACAAAAAAATGTAAAATAGCTTAAAAATCTATTTTAAATGACATTTTAGATAAAATTATATATAAATCTAAAAATCATATACATTTTAAAGAAATTTTGAAATAAAGATTAAATCTTAATTGTTAATTTAAAAAATAAATCAGAAGCAATTATTATTATTTTTAAAGACAGGGAAATTTTGATTATATCTTAAATTAAATTTTGAACATTGATAGAATTTAATTAAAAATAAAATAATTTTTTATAATTACTAAAAAAGATATGTTTAATTCATTTTTTAATATAAAAATAAATAATTTAAATATCATAATGACAAAATAAATAATAAAAAATCAATAAAAAAAATTAAATTCAAAATTAAAAAAACCAAAAAAAAAAAAAAAAAAAAATTAAAAAATTAAAAGAGTAAAAAAAAAAATAAAAAAATATAAAAAAAATATAAATGAAAAAAAAAAAATTAATAAAAGAAGAA
>JAEEGK010026053.1_pt1 | contig 11941 bp, 7 predicted proteins | sample 8958771 | NCBI WGS metagenome assembly JAEEGK01 (sample SAMN16246547, study PRJNA631951) | gut metagenome | biome: gut microbiome; feature: rumen; material: SC-attached | host: Bos | place: Iran: Karaj | collected 2018-10 | reverse complement strand
AAAAGCCTCAGAAAATCCCGTCTGCCATATTCGCCCCAAAGCGCAGAATGCCGCTGACACCACCGAAGGTGCGCAGGGTTTCCAGGTGAAGAAGATGTGCTACTGGTTGAATCGGGAATATGTGCTGAAATTGATAAATTCCGCAAAAAAAGCGTAATTTTGTAAAAATTTCAGCTTTGGGCGAAATTCGGAGTTTTTTCAAAAAAAAATCTCATTAACGCTTTTTTTGGTTATATTTATGTTGCAATGAGTAGAATCATTGCATGTGAGATATTTGTATGGTCAACAAAGACCGGTGCATACCATATAGATATCGTTAACAACAAGAACATGTACTGGCGAAAACAAAATGAAAACGAACACTATCCAGGTTCGCGATTCTTTTATCGTGAACGCACTTCGTAACTGCGGTTATAACAATTACGCTGCTATTGCAGACATCATTGACAATTCGGTAGAACCCGAAGTCGATGCAACCACAGTAAAAATTCAGTTCTCTACAGATTCCGGAAAAGGTGGGCCCATAAAATCCATTAACATTATTGATAATGGATGCGGGATGGATTTTGACACAATGAAAGAGGCCATGTGTCTTGGATCCATGACTGGAAAAACCGGCGAAACTAACCTAGGAATGTATGGAGCAGGTCTTAAAACAGCGGCACTTAGTCTTGGAAAAAAACTTACAGTAATTTCTCGCACGCAGGGAAGTGATTACATTTCTAAGGCGGTCCTTGATATTACTGAAGCTTGCAAGAATGGTGGGCCGATTGAACTTTCTATCGACAAAGTTCCACTGGACGAATTTCTCTCGAATCCCGAGAATCTGGTGAATTTTGCTGAAGATCACGGAACACTCGTTTCTATTACCGAAATTGACCGTCTTTCCAATAAAGACCGCAAGAGCTTTGGGGGGCAACTCCGTAACAAAATCGGTGAAATTTTTAATAAGTTCATAACTTCCAATATTTGCAAATTCTTTGTTGATGGGACACAGGCAGAACCTGTCAACCTTATGCTGAATGCTCTTGAACAAAATGAATTGTTGGGCAGCGATGAATTTGAAGTTGATGGTACGCAATTTTCATTTAACGCATACTATCTACCGAAAGAAGATACATCTGATTCTGTTGGAGAAGGTACATCAAGAAATTTGCGAAATCAAGGATTGTATATCTATCGCCAGAACCGCCTTATAGGTCGTGGATTGACGCTTGGGCTTTGGACTCGTCATCCACAATACAACGGCCTTCGAATAGAACTTTTTACCAACGGAACATGTGACGAATTGCTTGGCTCCACGTTTACCAAAATGGTATCAGAACAATCAAAAGAGACCATGAGTCAGTCATTCCATGACGTTCTTATCCAAAAGATTGGAGTTTTCATCAATGAGGCGAAAAACCGAGGACAGCGAGAGTCTGCCGCAGCGAAGGGCGAAACGGACCCAGAAACGCAAAAGATGTACGATCATGTCACCAAAGAGATGAACGACAATCTGCTCCTTAAGATAAATCGTCGTGGAGAAAACAAACCTAACGAAGAACAGAAAGAACACGAGCATCGCGGTCCACAAAAAAATCCCGCCCTTTTCCGTGAACGTAAAAACAAATGGCTTGACGGAATCAAGGAGGTCAGCCTTGGACGTAATGAAGAAATGTTCATGTTTGAAATGTCTAACAACAAGCGAGTTGTACTCATCAATACAGATCATCCGTTCTATAATGAGTTCTACAGACAATTGCCGATTAATCTAAAACACCAGATGGCAAAGGTCATCACGTGTCATGAGATTGCAAAGCAAAACGTCAACTATTATGGTAGCGATGATATTCAGCAACTTATCGATACGTACAATGGGACCATTTCTTCTGAAGTTGGGAAATCGTTGTCTAAGTAAATCATAGGGTGTGCTGTAGAAGCCCAACAGCACACTTTTTTTACAATCACCATATTCAGAAAGGAATGTACTTATGCTTCTTCTCAAGACATCAATTAATCTACGTAGCGACCTTTCTTGGAACATGGTCTATAGTGATTGCATTTATCCATGGTTAGATGGGAGCATCGACAAAAAAGGCCGCAAAAATTATCAAGCGTTGTTAAACAAGCTTTTACCTTCGATGAACATAAAAAAAGAGGAATCTAAAAGGGTTGTTGCTGACGAAGATTCCTTAGAATACCATTCATTCGAGTTAGATGGTTGTGCTTATCTCTGCTTTATCCATAATACAAATGGTAATGGTTTTTCTTGGCGAACAAAAATCGCGTTAAAAAAAGATGATAAACATCTTTTTTGCTTTGTTTCTCTAGAATGCGAAGCAACGGGGGCATCTTCATTTCCCAAGATATCAAAGCCCAAAATTATTGATTATCTAATAAAATTTCAGGCCGGCGACGGTGACGTAGAGTTCAAAAGAGATGCGCATATCCTTGCGGCGTCGGAAATAGAAGATGCAAAAAATATTCTTCTCGGAAAAAAGAAAAATAGGCTACCCATAATATATTTAAGTTGTGCGGGGCGTTCGCATGCAATTAAACCTAGCGAGTTGGCTAGTGCATTATTTGGTTTAGCTCATGTTTATGCTGAAAAAGATAGGTTTCTCTCCGATAGAATAAAACAAGATGTTGAAATACGAATTCCTCAGAGGGGATCTATAGGTTTGTGCTATCCTGGGAAACCTATAGTTATAATAAATCGGAATGGTGCAAATGCGAAGGATTTTGTTTGGGAAATATACTTTGCCATTCTAAAAAGCAGTTTGTCTGCAAATTTTGATTTTTCGTGGAACAATTTTATTGATGCAGAAAATCGATATAAAAAAATTAAGGCTGAAAATGAAAAACAAATTGCTTTAGCTAAGCAGCAAAAAGAAAAAGAGGCTGCTGAAAATGAAGCAAAAAAGACACAAGAAAAGTTTGAAAAAAATGCCTTTACAAAAGCCTTGGATGATAAGAATCTTGACCAAAGAATAAAAAAGATTCAAGGGAACATTCGATGGTTCAAAAAAATTCACGAAGCTTTATATAATGACTTTAAAACGGCATATATCAAAAACAAAGAATTATGCGACACCATTTCTGATCAACAGAAAAAGATTGCTGAACTTAATGAGGAAATTGCTAATTTGAATGCTGATAATGTAAGATTGACCGAACAAAAACGGTCACTAGAAAACGATGTTGGCACTTATGAATCATGGGTTCAAGAAGAGGAGAAAAAAAACAAGGACCTAACAGAACATATTTCCGACCTAGAGAGCACAAATGAAAACTTGCGGATGGGTTTGGAATCCCAGAAAAAGCAAGGCGGGAATCATATTCCGTTGATTATACCTGAAGAAGAGGAAATGTACGAAAATGAATATGTTTGCCAGTTAATTAATCTTTTCAAACGAGCGGTGGACATACTTCCTAGAGCGAAGAATACAAATATCCAGCGCTCTATAGATGTTTTTGTTTCTATTCTCAATGCGAATCCCGATGCCGTGAAAATTTTCGAACAAAAAAATCGTGAGAAAGAGGTTTTAGAGTCTTATGCTCGCAAAGCGGAATTGCAAAAGCCCAAGGGAATTAAGGCGATGAAACCGTTCAACATGGAGTGTGGATCGAAAGAAAACAATCATGGAGAACCTCGTTTCGTGAAAGACAAAAACGAACGTTATTCAGCCACAGAAGCTAGTACCCCAAGCGATAAAAAACGAGGCTCGATAAACGGAGGAAAGGATACCATAAAAGCCTTGCTATGGTCATAATCCCGCAAAAAAGATTATTTGGACAATAGATAATCTTGTGCACTATAGGGCGTGGCTAAAAATGCCGCTAAATGTATGTTTGAGGTATAAACTTCAAACATTTTTTAGTATATGGCTTTACAGAAGAATATCGGCAAGGCTTTGCGTGCCCTAAGGTTGCAAAAGGGAGTCTCGCAAGAAAAATTAGCCCTGGAGACCGGGATTGGCCGCCGTTACATGAGCGACATCGAAAACGGTCGAAGGAATGTTTCTCTCGAAATTATTGAAAAACTGGCAGATTTCTTTGAAATGAGTGCTAGCGACTTGGTGAAAGAAATCGAAAATGCCGCATTCCCTCCTGTAACGCAGAAATCGCTCAAGCGGTGGTTAGTAGAGCACGATTACAATGATTCTGTTGTTTTTCAAAATCCAGATTATGTGAGTGCTGTTGTTGGTGTGAGTGAAGAAGGCCGCGTTATCTATTCTTATGAAAAGATGGTGCGGACTTTAATGATGACAGATGGCATGGATCACGAGGAGGCTGTTGAGTTTGTTGATTTCAATACCATAGGAGCACTTCCGACAATGGGTGAGAATGCGCCAATTATAATGTATGAGGTGGAAGGATGAATAAAGAAGACTTTCGCAAATATCTTCAGGAAGTGGCGGTAAGCAAGAGGACGAAATCGCATTTTTCAAGTGGTGCGGTAACCAGCTATTTATCTTTTTTGAAGAAAGAGAAAATATTTGATTACGCCCCGGATAAATGGGAAAATGCAAAAGAGTTTTACGAGATAACCGAGCCCGAAGAACTGAAAAAAATTATAGATGATTTGAAATCAGATTCATTGTTTGTAAATCGTGATGTAAGCGATAATCAATACTATAGGTCAAATGCTCTTGAACAGTATTATAACTTTTTACTTTATAAAAAAGGAATTAAGGAAATTCCAAGTGAAAATTTGCCTGTGGAAGAGAATAATACGCTTACAAAACAAAAAGTTTTCTTCGGCGCTCCTGGAACAGGAAAAAGTTTCACTTTGAAAACGCAGTCATCTCCTTTTGAAGACCAAAAAAAGATTCGTAAAGATAAAAAAGATGAAATTAGGAATGCGATTGCTGAAGCTATTACTAAATCTGGAAAATTAACTTTATTAAATTCTATTGGATTCAAATATTCCGATGAATTGAAAAATATTCAGAGGAAAGATTTGCCTAGTTATTGTGAGTATGATAAAATAGATGAACTGTATATAGGATCCAATGCAAAGCCGATTTCTGAAACAATTCAAATCACGAAGGATGATCAACTATCAGATATTGACTTCATTAAGGATCTCATTCAGAATAAAAGGGGTAATAATAATTCTCTCAAATGGGCCAATGCAATCGGTTTTAAATTTGGAGACTTCTTAAAAGATTGGACTCTTGACGAACTGCGAAAGACCTTTGAACTTTCTGAACCCCAAATGTGGTGGATTTATAGGGGCGCACAAGCTTCACAAATAAGATCGTCAGAAATAGAAACAGAAATAAAGTATGTTGAAAGAGTTACATTTCATCCCAATTATAGTTATGCACAATTTGTCGGGACGTATAAACCAGTCCAAGATAACGACGACAAAAAGCAAATCAAATACGAATATGTCCCAGGCCCATTCATGCGTATGTATTGTAGCGCTAAGAAAAATCCAAACAATGATTTTTTACTTATTATTGAAGAAATTAACCGCGCTAATGTAGCTGCTGTTTTTGGCGATGTATTCCAACTTCTTGACCGTAAAAAAGGTGTAAGCGAATATCCTGTTGCCGCAAGCGAAGATGTTCGAAATTATCTTGCAGATAACGGCATAAACGATAAGGAACTTTGCATTCCCAACAATATGTACATCTGGGCAACAATGAATAGTGCTGATCAGGGCGTATTCCCGATGGATACGGCGTTCAAGCGCCGTTGGGAATTTGAGTATATTGGAATTGATGAAAATGAAGATGGAATTAAGGATTATGACATTCCATTGCAAAAGAAAACAGATGGTTCTCATGAATGGGTGAAGTGGAATGATTTTCGTCATTCTATCAATGACAAGTTGACAGAAATGAAAATCAACGAAGACAAGTTGCTAGGTCCCTATTTTATTTCAGAAGAAAAGTTGAAGTTGGTCGACGGCAAAAAAGAAGAAAAAGCCGATGAATTTGTCAAGTCTTTCAAGAGCAAAGTACTGATGTACTTATTCGAAGACGCTGTAAAAATGCGACCGGGCGATCTCTTTAACGAAGACGTTGTTGGCAGATTGCGTTTTTCGGATATATGCAAAAAGTTTGACGAAATTGGCCAAGGCATTTTTAACTTCAAGAAATGACAGAAGTAAAACCATCCCTATTTCAAGAATTGAAGCGATATTCCCTAAATGAGATTAGGGCGTGTCTGGGATGTACCTCTGAAAATGTAAAAGCCTACATAAATACACTCCGCAAATATGGGATTGTAAAATTAGTCAAGAAAGATAGTCTCGATTTTGCAGATTTGACTAACGATGATCTTGTCATAGCGGACTCTGCAGAAGAAGTGTCGGGAGCATGCTACAAGTTTGATTTTGTTGGCATTGTCGCCGTAAAAGATAAAGTAGTCTTCTGCTACCCTAAATACACGACATATTCCGATAAAGAAAAGATTCTCGAAGAACTGAAGTTGGCAATTAAGGCTATTCGCAAATACGATTCTAAAGGCGAATTGGTTCATTTGCACAATAGGGACGATAAAGGCGAGTATAACAAATTGGCTTTGTCGTTGCACATTTTGCAAGATTACTTTGAGAACGGCGTCTATACAAACATTCAAGAAATCATTGAAACCAACGGCGATGGTGAAATCGATTGGGACCGAACAATTAACGAAACCTTTGCCTATATAAAAGACAATCGCCCTTATTATCTGGAACTGAAAACACGATCTTCGCAAAATGACGATTTTGATTATTTCAAGCGCCTTCATGAATGCATCGTTACTCAATGCTCCAAATATCTTAAGGAATTGACGATATTGGATTTCTTTGATATGCCGGAGGTCCTTCTAAGTGAATTAGATTTGAAGGACTTTGGTGATACAGATTATATCCTCTACCGTCTGGAACGAGAAATCGCAAACCAATTTATCACAAGAAAGCAGAGCCTTCTAAAAACGCTTTACACATTTGTCGCCACATCCGGAACAAGTTCGCAGGAAAACTCTTATAGCCTCTATGGGACAAATTGCATGAACCTGGTTTGGGAAAAAGCCTGCGGACAGATATTCGGGAATGAATATGATACTTTGAAAAAGTATATTCCAAAGCCTTTGTGGGAATTGGATGGTGAAACCGACAATAAAGCCGACACTTTGATTCCTGACATAGTCACAAGACACACATATTCTGACGGCTCAGAACTCTTTTACATTCTGGACGAAAAATACTATTTACCTCGTATAACCAATAATAAAATTAGTGGAAATCCTGGTGTTCAAGATGTTGTAAAGCAGTTTGTCTATCATAAAGCTTTCCTTGATTACATTTTCAGTCAATACCATTGCACCGTCTTTAACGCATTCTTGTTCCCAATGCTTTCTGATTCTGGCGAAACGGAAAACATAAAGCTTCGCGGGCATGTGACAATGATGGATTGGGGCGTTGAAACTCTTGTTCCGTTGTATCTGCTGTTTTTAAGACCGTCTTTTGTATGGAACGCGTATATAAAAGGAAAATCCTGCAAAGACGAACTCAATAAGGTAAGAGGCGAAGTTCAATTCCAAGATGTTTTTTCAGGAATACTCGATACTTCACAGACTTTGCAGAGAAAGTCAAAAGAAAATGTTGACAATCAGCTGACTATGGTCGGTTATTTAAAACAACCTTATTTCAACTTTATTGCCGATGCATTGTTAAAGCCAAAATCTTTTTTATTTTATTTCTACAGAACAAAAGACGGGTTCAAATATCCAATTCATCCTGACTTGAAACACTGCCAAAAATTTATCGGCTATACAGATGACGGTCGAATTATTCGAGGGGATATTTCGAAAAATATCTCCGTAATGAAAGCTGAAAAATTGCAGATAGAATTGGGAAAGAATGGATTTTCTGGCAGCGCACATTCCGCTGAAGACTATATCGTTGTGGAAATCTGCAATTATAAAATTGACGATTCTATTAGTGTAAGCGAGTTAAAGGAATCCATCAATGCGTATAAGGGAAATGATGCAACAAACGCACATTCCCCGAAAGTGATTGATGTGATTAATTAATATTTTATTATATTGAAATATGAACGCAAAGAACAGGAGGTCTTTGTGCATATTGATGAGTATATTAAAATTATAGACCAAAACATTTGTGAAAACATTGACAAATTAAAAGACCTTGATAGAGGTTTTCTTTCGCAAAATATCATCGCACAATTAAGAAATCTTGTAGAACATGTTTTTGTCAAAATAAAAACACCTAATGCTGATATTCAAATAGACTTCATGCCTCTTAAAGGTGGTGAAAAATATGTAAAAGGTATAGGACGATATAAATGGCTATCAAATTTTCATAAATGTCTTGAAGCATCTTCTTCGCATTATACCAGAAGCGGCGACATTTCTGAGCGACTTATGCTCAAATATTATGAATATTTGATTCGACTCCGAGATTTTTTACAAAGTAATTATAGTTTTGCGATACTTGAGAATTTAAATAAGTTTCCATTGAATCAAGATAAAAGTTTGTTAGAATTTTACGAATTGATTGTACCTCATATTGAATCAATTAAAGAAAGAAATTACAATCTTTCAAAATATAGGTATAGAATTTTCAAAAAGAAACCGTTCTTTATTAACGAAAAAATTTATTATGAAATTACCCTTACTAGTGTAAATTCAAAAAAAGGGAAATACGATAGAGTCGTCGCTTTTACAAAATATGACATCCTTGACAACTATGATTTGAAAATTAGTTTAAAGAATAGAGTTGTCAATTATTTAAATCATGCAATGCCTATTCAGATAATTGATGGATGGCAAGTTTCAATAAGACCATGTACTCTTTCCAATCTGGCAAGAATATTTGACCCGAATTATGGAAGGCTTCCTCTAAATCAAGAAAATCATGCTTGGATGGATTTTTTAACAGATCGACGATTAGATTTGTTAGATGTTCTGGATTTAGATGATGATGAATATGAAGAAATAAAAGCACACATATTTGATGCAACTGGAATGAAAGAACGGGCTATATCTAATTTATTTGATAGGTGTAGACCATTTATAAAGGTGCAACATCCTGGATCGAATGTATTGCGATACCTTCTTTATATAATGGACAACGATGTTATAAGAAATCAATTAAATTGGAAACAACAGAATTGCCATAAATTAAGTAATCTATATTTGAGTTATAAATGTATTCCGTTCGACGAAATGCCTTTTTGCACATCTCTTATCAAGCATAATCCAGCTTTACACGATTTAATAGCTTGCATTAATTCTGAAAATCGTGAGTGCGAATTTTTTGACAGAACAATAAAGAATAATATTGAAACAGAGGGGGTGCTTTTTACAAAAGAGGATGAACTAGATGGATTCGAAAAGAAACAAGAACTATTGGCAAGGTTTAATTTCAAATTATTTGATGACGAAAATGGAAATCATGTACAATGCCGACGAAGAATATGGTTAGATAATGGATTTTATACTATAAGATCTTATGTCGAGGATATAGAATATATTTTAAATAGGTTGAAATCTTATACGAGTGGTGGCGTTGAGGGGTATGATCGTTCTTATGAGGCTTGGATTTTTGACAAATCTGAACAGGATGTATGTACAGAAAAAAGAAATATTCTGAAAAAACTGTTTAACTCAGGTAATATTGCTTTGATATATGGTCCAGCGGGAACGGGGAAAACTAAAATGATTGAGTTTATCTCTCAGATTTTTTCTGATTTGCCAAAGCTATACCTTGCTCATACGAATCCAGCTGTTGAAAATCTTAAGAGAAAAGTTCCTGCAGTCAATGCGACTTTTTCAACAATTACTAAATATTTAAGTGCAGGAGATTTTTCGCATTATGCAGTACTTTTCGTCGATGAGTGCAGTACTGTAAATAATTCTGATATGAAGACAATACTTCAAAGGGAAAATTTCAGTCTAATTGTTTTAGTCGGCGATATTTATCAAATTGAATCGATTCAATTTGGCAATTGGTTTGCTCTTGCGCAAAAGTTTATTCCTAAAAAATATTGGTATGAATTAGAAACACCGTATAGGACACAGAATAACGAACTGCTTAAAGTATGGTCAAAAGTAAGAAATTTAGAATTTGATGCATTAGAATATTTGACTCACTATGGTTATATAGCAAAATTAGATGACTCGATTTTTAGTCGATCAACAGAGAATGAAATCATACTTTGCTTAAATTATGGCGGACTTTATGGAATAAATAATATCAATCACTTTATGCAAAGTGGAAATACGGGGAAGGCTTTTCGCATAGGAATACATTTGTTTAAAGAGGGGGATCCGATCCTATTTAATGATTCGGATAGATTTGCTCCCATCTTATATAATAATTTAAAAGGACGTATAGAAAAAATTGAGCCTGATGGAAATAAAGTTTGGTTTACTATTTCGGTCGAAAAAATGGTAAATAAATTAGAAGCTGAAATCGCTAACCTTGAATGGGTAAATATAGATGATTTGCGAACCTATCTCAAATTTCCTATAGAGTCAGCAGATAATGATGATGAAGAATATGTTGATGTAAAAACAATTGTTCCGTTCCAAGTTGCGTATGCGGTTTCTATACATAAAGCGCAGGGTTTGGAATATGATTCTGTTAAAGTTGTTATTTCAAGCGAAGTAGATGAACAAGTGACGCACAATATTTTCTACACAGCCATTACTCGAGCAAGGAAAAAACTAAAAATCTATTGGACTCCGGAAACGGAGTATAAAGTTTTTGAAAAAATGAAAAAGAAGAATTATGATCGTGATGCAGGATTGCTAAAAAGAAGATTGAATGTCAACTAGCGATTCTGTGCAAACCTAAGCCTCATTAATAAGTGTTATGGGAAAAATGTATAATCAAAAAGATTTACGTCCTTTTCTTATCACAGCATCGTTGTATATCACAGCTTTTGAACTATTAAAGAATTCTATCAATAAGCGAATAGAAGATTTCTTTATGGTTGGTACAAAGAGCAGAAATAGCGACGCGGCCCAAAAATATAATGAAGAAATGCGTCCTTATAGAGATAAACATAAAGAAAAAAAAGATAAGAAAACTTATGCGAGTTTAGATTGGCTTATCGATGTAGGGGCCATTTCAGATGCGGATGTCAAAAAGTATGATGACGTCAGAAGCTTTCGAAATGAAATTGCGCACGAAATGCTTAATTTAATGAGTGAGAAGACCGCAGAAAATCTCGAGAAAATGAATCATCATTTTGTCACAATGTTGGAATTACTAAGAAAAATTGAAACCTATTGGATTCTCAATGTGGATGTTCCGTGTAATCCAGACTTTGACGGGAAAGAGATTTCTGCGAAAGATGTTTCTCCAGGACCAATTATGGCGATGGAAATGCTTATGAATGAGGCTCTGTCGCAGAAGGCATAATGTTATGCTGTTTGAAGTGGAATGAATCCGCGTTAGGGATAGTGACCCCTTGGGGACAAGACTCGCATAGCGAGGCTTGGTTCTAGGAGGCGAGCGGCAAGCGAAAGCGTAGGCGATTGCCCCTAGAATATAGCCCGACCCGGCCCTTCGGCAAGCTCAGGGACCTTGGCCGGGGAATGCCCTGTAAAATTTTCTTTCACCCGTTGCGCAAGCGCCAAAATGCTAGGCTCAGTCATATCCATGCAAGCATGGCTGCGACACTCGCCTTACGCATTTGTGCCAAGATTCTGAATATTAGGTACATTAATGCCCGACGTGTTTCTCCGTCTAATGGAGAAATGCGTCTTTGCGTTTATAACGCAACGCATTTGGCCTCGGCAATGGAAATAAACAAGTTTATTTCCGCTGCTCTCGGCTTGGTGCGTTTTTTTATTTCGATTTTCGGGATAAAGGGGACGCCTCTAACATCAACCAGCCGCGAACGCGGCTACATGGAGGCTAAAATGGCAAAAAAGAATGATATGGCGGTTGCGCCAGTCAAATCGGAGTTCGCGCTTATCGATGAAT
>JAEEGK010026048.1_pt1 | contig 11942 bp, 6 predicted proteins | sample 8958771 | NCBI WGS metagenome assembly JAEEGK01 (sample SAMN16246547, study PRJNA631951) | gut metagenome | biome: gut microbiome; feature: rumen; material: SC-attached | host: Bos | place: Iran: Karaj | collected 2018-10 | reverse complement strand
CATCTTGACAATGCAGATAATTACCAACTGCCCGAAACTGAATATTTTGAATGGTATTGCGCAAAACTGATGACGCCATCTTCGTCGCAGGGTTCGTCATCGTCTGACAAAAATAACGGACTTTCTAATAAAAATAATTCACAATCAGACAATAACAATACACAATCTAATAATAAGACATCGCAATCTGACAAAAATAATAATAAATCTGACAATCAAGAGCAAAATCAATCCTCCGACAGCCTCCAAAAATCCGCGCAGAGCGAACTTTGGGAGGAAAACGATTTTGAGCGCAGCCGCATCAACGAAATCATAGAAAACACCACATCGTGGGGAACATTGCCGGGCGATTTGGTGGAGGCAATCAAGGCTACATTGAAGGCGCAAATCGACTACCGAAAAGTGCTTTCGGGATTCAGGGCGAGCGTGATAAGTAGCCGCCGAAATCTCACCCGTATGCGTCCAAACCGCCGGACAGATTTTCAGAATCTTGGCAGCGTTTATAAGATGAGGACCAATCTCCTCGTTGCGGTAGATGTGAGCGGCTCAATATCAACACAAATGCTAAAAAAGTTTTATTCGGTAATCAACCGCTTTTTCAAATACGGCATCGAAAGTATTGATACAGTGCAGTTTGACACCAAGTTGGGAGAAATCATCCCGCTCAAAAAAGCCAAGACAACAGTTAAAGTAGTTGGGCGTGGCGGCACGGATTTTCAACCCGTTTTCGATTTTTTCCGCGAAAGCAAGACGCATTATGACGGCATTATTATATTCACCGACGGCTGCGCCCCCGCACCCGAAATCATCGGACGCAAACCAAAAGTCCTGTGGATATTCCCCGAAAAAAAATACGAAAAAGCAAGCGCAGATTCATTAAGCAAATTCGGTCGTTGTTGCACGATAGAATGTTAAGGAAATAGACGACAATTTTTTTTCAAAAAAGGCGATTAATCGCCTTTTTTTATATCTATTTGTCAAAATGTTTAACATTATTTAACCATTACGATTTTTATATAAAAATATGCAATACAAATACCTGTAATATTGATTAATGAAATAATTATATGCAAATATTCTCAAAAATCATATCAATTTTTATTTTTTTGAAAAAAAGTTGCAGAAAAATTTGCAATATATAAACAATCATTGTAATTTTGCATCGTAATCAAAAACAAAACGGATTACACAACAACAACTAACTTTTATAAAACAACAATTTAAATTTTTGAGAAAATGAGAACAATTAAATTGAAACTGCCCTTTAACAACAACACGGGCATCGCCGACAGGCACAGCAAACTCTTCCTTTGGGCGAAGACGTTGGTCAACAGTGCAGCAGTCAACGTAATTGACGAACAGCACTACGAGAGCACAAGCTACATCATTGTAGAGAATACTTACAAACCTACGCCGGAGTCATAACAGACCTCCCGACACCGCTCTCAAAGAAGCCTCGGATTAATTTCCGGGGCTTTTTTTTGTCCCAATACCAAATTTAACATTTTGTTAACATATAAAAAGGTGTTTGGCAATGAAAATGTTACTATCTTGGACAGCGAAAAAATATAGCCGGAAAACAAGGCACGTATTTTGTAAATATCAAAATAATATGCAACAATTAAAACTGAACGTAATGAAAAAGAAGTCGTTGTATTCTAAAATATTATGGATAATTGTACCCATCGTCATCGTGATGCTCGTTATGATGATGGTGGCAAGCTATCAGATTAGTTTCAAGTCGCAAAAAGACCTCTTCGAGTACTGTATGGAGGAATTGTCAGCAAAATCCGCCAACGAAGTCACCACTAAGCTCGCCACGATGACGGAGGAGCTCAAGTGGATAGCCTCGGAGGAGATATTTGCAGAGATGGACGCTGATCGCTTCGGCGCACACCTCGACGATTTGGCCAAGTCTAAGAACGAATACTTTTCGATGCTTTTTGTTGCGTATCCCGACGGTAGCTATTATGTGGCGGGCAAGGGTTTTGTGAATACCAACATTGCCGACCGTGGGTATTTCAAGGACATTATGCAAAACCACAAGGACTTCTCAATGTCGAGTCCCGACATCTCAAAATCCACCGGTGAAAAAAAATATACACTCGCAGTTCCCATCAAGCGCAGCGGCTCGGTGGTTGGTGCATTCTGCGCCAATGTTAGCCTCGTGACATTGAAGCAGGTGGTGGCTGAATGTCAGTTTGGACGCAGCGGCATCACATACATCGTGGACGAAAAATCTACGATCATCGGCTCCACATTCGACAATGTGATTATGACCTTCAACCTTGCGCGTGATGCCAAAGAAGCCTGGCCCGGACTCGAAAAAGTGGGCGAGTTGGTCACCAAAGGTCAGAGCGTTTCGATGTACTGCAAAAATGCTGAGACTGGTGAAGATTATTTCACGATGAGCCACGCGATAAAAGGCACTCCCGGATGGTTCGTGATAGGCTGTTTGCCCGACGCGGAGCTCAAGACCGCAGCCAACGAAAACCTCACGCTGATGCTCGTATTCATGCTCGTTGTCGTTGTCGTGATAATTTTGGCAGTGGTGATGACACTCAGAAAACAACTCTCGCAGCCCTTGGGACAGCTTTCTACGGTTATCAAGGAAATCGCCAACGGCAACCTCAACAACAAAATCGACTACAACTCCGACGACGAGATTGGCGATATGTGCGACGACATCCGCGATATGAACGCAAAACTCACCGAAATCGTGGGCGTCATCAAGGACGGCGCCGACAATCTCGCCATAAGTTCCGAGCAGGTAAGCCAGAGCTCGCAGGAGATGATGCAGGGTTCGATGTCGCAGTCTGACAACATCGAGGATCTCTCAGCCACAATGGAGGAGATGACCTCCAACATCGAGCAAAACACCTACAACGCCAAGCAGACCAACGCCGTCAGCCAGGACGCCTGCGACAAGTTCAACGAAGTTGTTGCAAAAATCAACAGCCTCTTGGACAACAACAAGTCGATCTCCGATGCCATCTCCATCATCAACGAAATCGCCTTCCAGACCAACATCCTCGCCCTCAACGCAGCTGTGGAGGCTGCCCGCGCCGGCGAGTACGGCAAGGGTTTCGCAGTGGTGGCAAAGGAAGTGCGCTCGCTCGCCGAAAAATCCAAAACCGCAGCCGACGGCATCGTCGAGATGTCGCAGAAGAGCCTCCAGCTCTCCGAAGAGGCAAGCAACGTGATGCAGCTCACCATACCAAAAATCGAAAACACCCGCACCCTCGTCAATGAGATTTCCAATGCGAGTCTGGAGCAGTCCACTGGCGCCAACCAGGTCAACGACATCATACAAAGGCTCAATTTCACGGTCAAGGGCAACGCCTCCTCATCGGAGCAGCTTGCTGCAAACGCCGAGGAGCTCGCATCACAGGCGGACAGCCTCCGCGAAGCCATCAACTACTTCAAGTAGCGGCTTGAGTCTGCTGATTTATAGAAAATAATCCATCCGTCAAAAATGCCACAACATCAGTGTTTTCAGGCGTTTTTGACGGATTTTTTTTATCATAATCGAAAAAATTGTTAATTTTACCACGTAAAAAATAATGGCAATCGCAGATGGTTGAAATGAATCTGAAATCTTTATTTTTGATACTTTCGTTGACGTCGGTGTTCTGTGTGTCGTGTGGCAAGGATGACCACGTCAATGGAGACGAATCTTCCACGCTGCCCGGTGACGAGGGCGGCAAGGGATCTACGCTTTTTATTGTCGACGTGCCTTACACGCTCAAGGTGGCGTCGCGGGATGTTTTCTTCACCGAGGATGACATCGCAAAGCCGCTCGTGATGAACGTCTCGGGCAAGAATGTCACCGGCAAGTTGGTCTTGCAAAGTGAGGATGGCATATTCGCCGGCACATTGAAAGCCCCGGTGAACATCTCCGACAGCCTTGCGCTCACCGGCACGATAGAAATCCCCGCCGCAGGTGGCGACACCGACGACCGCTCCACCATTTCCCTCGACGACCTGAAACAGAAATGCGGACACAAGTACACCGCCAATTTCCGATACGCCGCCACCTCAGCGGCAGAGCTGACCGACAGCCAGGCTTATTTTCATTTCAAGATGTCGCCGTTGCAGCACTGGCTGCTAATTAACAGCAAAAAATACCCAATGAGCGATGACGGCGAAGTGTGGGTAGCCATTGGGGAGAACACCCCGATTGTAACTTCATTTTTCAAGATGACCTATCAGGAAGTGCATGGCGGCGAGACATATTCCATCGACCGCAGCGGGCTTGTCGATTTGGGCATTGCGGGCGTGCTGTGGGCTGATAAGAATGTTGGCGCGACTTCATTTGTGGATCCCGGCAAATATTACAGCTGGGACGATGCGCAGACCAGCGTCGAAACTCCATTGGAAGTGCCTAATGGCGGCAAGGCGCAATCCCTTGACAACGATTTTGCAATTCTCTGTGCATCCACGGCGCATAAATGGTGCGAATACAAGGGCGTATGGGGTGCGTGTTTCTTTATGCCCGGACACGAGGACATCGACAAAGACCCGATGATTTTTCTTCCGGCGGGCGGTGTCAAGCAGGCGTCGGTATTCGCGGTTAACGAATCGGGAATGTATTGGACTTCCACCAGATTTGACAGTTACGAATCCTTCCGTTTCTTTTTCAACCAAAAACGTTTCACCACGGAAAGCCGTATAAAAAACAATTGGGGCGATATGCTTGTTCGTCCTATTGTACATTGCAATGCCAAGAATGACAATAAGAACGACAACACACCCGTCGAACTGATGGAACTCCGGCCGTTTTTCCCGGAAGATTATTCTTGGGACGACGTGGCGGCGTGGTACACCAACAGAAATGAAGACGAAAACGAGGAATGGGCGTTGTATCTATTGAAGAACAACAGATACGTATTGACCCAGTATATTGCAAAGTCCGACACCAAAATCATACAGAATTCCGGCGATTATTCTGTCGTGGGTGAGGCAGACCCCAATTATCGCAACTTCGACATCGAGCTTACGGTATGGCATCGCAAGAAGAACGTGCATTTTGAGAATGGCGGATGCAACTTTTTGAAAGTGCAATTGAATAAGGAGCAGACGGAAACGCCATTGATAAGCAAGTGTACCAAAGACAATTCCAACACTTCCATCCTGTACTACCCGTGGGTGGAAAGACTTGACATAAGCCCCGTCGTGGCGTGGTACAAGCAGGAGGAGGCACACGACGACGAGGTGGATTTCATGGCGTTTTACCTCTATGATGACGCCTTTTATAGATTTGTCAAATGCTGGATAAGGAATGGCGAGCAAGCCGGGTCGTTAATTTTTGATGGTTATTTAATTGGACATGACGACCTCATCGGCCTGGATTTGCGCAATATGTCCGCGGATATTTTTAGGGACGAATCGGGCTTCAAAAACACAGGCTCTCTCTCTGTAGTGGACGGTGTGCTCACCATATCGGGATACGACATCAAAATGGAGATGCAGGATCCCCAGTTGCTCAGAGAGTTGCTGGGATTATAATTGAAATATATATGAAAAAATACTACATATTGATGGTTTCATTGATTGCCGTGATGACGCTCTGTATGTCGTGCGGCTACGATGACGACAACGAGAATGACGGCTTGGGCGGAGGTGACAATGCCTCAGTTTACTTGCACAATGTGCCATACACGCTCAAAGTACGGTGCGACGGCTCTATATCCCAAGAGCGCAGCACCGACAATGAGGAAATCTCGTCGGTAGTACCGCAGTTTGGGACCGACGATGTTGCAAAGCCTTTGGTGATGCACGTTACAGGCAAGGACGTGAGCGGCACATTGACCCTGCAAGATACCGACGGCACTTTCAACGGCACATTGCAAGTGCCGATAGACATTGCCGACACGCTTATGCTCACAGGTACAATCGAAATCCCGGCGTCGGGCGGCGAACAGGACGACAGATCCACCGTCTCGTTGTCCGATTTGATTGATAAATGCGGGCACAGGTACACCGTCAATTTCAAGTACAAGGAATCGCAACCAGTAGTCCCCACCGACAGCAAGGCTTATTTCGAGTTCATAATGTCGCCGTGCCAGAGGTGGCTGCGGGTCAACAACGACAGATACTATATGAACGAGGACGGCAAGTTGTGGATTGCTGTGGAGAGCAAGACGTCCATTATGACTAATTTTTACAAAATACCTTACAACAACGTCGATGGCGGTATGCTCTACACCATCGACCGTGCCGGATTGGTAGATTTGGGAATATTCAATACGCTTTGGGCTGATAGGAATGTAGGCGCGGAAAATATATGGGACGGCGGCGATTATTATTATTGGGACGAGGCGCAGACCTGCGTCGATGCTCCGTTGGAAGTGCCTAAGGGCGGTGAAACTTGGTTTGACAACAATGACATTGACAATCTGTGGGATTTGTACATTGTTTGGAGCGAATGTAACGGCGTCGAAGGCTACTATGTGGTGGCAAAGGGCTGCTATGACAGAACCAACGACCCTTCTATATTCATGCCGTGTGCCGGCATCAAAATAGGCGGACAGCTCAATTCGTGGGGCGTCTATGGACTGTATTGGTCGTCCACCGAATTGGACAGCAAAAATGCTTACAACCTCTATTTTCAAAAATATTACAGTACCAGCGACAGTTACCACGACAAATTGTTTGGCGCGATGCCGGTGAGGGCAATCAGGAGAGGCAACATCATTGAAAATACCAGCGGCGGCAAGGAAAATGAGCCATTGGAACTCATGGCATTCTTCCCGGAAGATTATCCAGCGGAGGATGTTGTGGCGTGGTACACAAGCCGAGACGAGGAGAAGATGGAAGAATGGTCGCTGTACCTGTTCCAGGACCAGACATATCTCCTGACGCAATATATCGCGGCGTCCGATTCGAGGGTGCTGTATCGTGCCGGCAATTATGTAATAGACGGCGACGGCGACCCGATGTACGACAATTTTGCAATGGTGGCAACGGTGGCACAGACCAAAGAGAGCGTCCGGTTTGAAAACGGCGAGGGCTTGTTTCTGGATATGATGTTCCACCACGAGGATGGCGACGTGCCGCAGGCGATGGAATACACAAGGAGCAATCTGAAAGTTCCTGTCCTGTATTTCCCTCACGACGAGTATTCTGTGGACGACGTGGCGGCGTGGTACCGACAGGTGGATTCGCCTAACGAATTTGTGGTGTTGTATATCTTGAAGGACAATCGTTATTTCCTTGTCAACTGCAAACAAAAGGACGAGGAAATCATTGGTTCGGTTTTCGTGACCGGCTCCTTCCAGCCGGCATCCGGCAGCACGTTGGATTACCGCAACATGGTAGTGAATGTCACAATCAACGAGTTAGGTGGATCCCAGAGGCAAATTGAATTCAAAGATGGCTTTGCTGAAATATTGGATTATCGTTTGGAATATCAGGATGTGGACATTTTGGGACAATTGGTGGGTAATTAGCAATTATAATATATGAAAACAACCTATTACATCATAATGGTTTTCGCCGTGTTTGCCTTTTTGTCCTCTTGCGGCGACGGCAATGACGCTTTGGAGGGCAATGGGTCTTCCGTAGAGTCTGACGACAATGGCGGCGGCTCGGCGGCTACCGTTATCGAATGGGAAACGCCCCTCACGCTGAGAGTGAAGCCTGCCGTTCCATTCACCGACGCTGACGTTGCAAAGCCGCTTGTGATGACCGTGAGCGGCGACAACGTAGTCGGGACATTGACTCTGCAAAATACTGACGGCACTTTTGCCGGACGGATTACAGTAACGGGTGGATTGTCAGATGATGCAGTGCTGACCGGCAGGGTGGAGATTCCGCCGTCGGTGAATGCGGACGCCAATACGTCAGTAATTTCGCTTGACGACCTGAAGGTAAAATGCGGACACAATTACACCGCCAAATTCACCTCCACAAGCGACAGCATTATAGATTTGACGGATGACAAGTCATATTTTCTGTTCATAATGTCGCCGTCGCAGCATTGGCTTAAGGTCAATTCCCAAAAATACGTCATGGGCGACGACGGCAGGGTGTGGATAGCGATGCAGTCGCAGACTCCATTGGTGACCAATTTTTACAAAAAGCCTTACAACGAGGTGCTGCCGGGCTTGGTGGACACCATCGACCGTGCTGGTTATGTGGATCTTGGCATTGTGAATGTATTGTGGGCGGATAAAAATATCGGTGCGGACAATATCGAGGATGCAGGCAATTATTATGAATGGCTCGATGCCAAAAACGCCGTGCCCTCGCCAGCCGAAATGCCCAAGAGCGGCATCTCTGAACAGAGTGATAACGATGTCAAGACCCTTTACAGCTCCACTAAACGTATGTGGGGTCAGTACAATGGCGTCAATGGCATGTTTTTCTACGTGCCTGGCTGCACCGATTGTGAAAAAGACCCGTTCTTGTTTATTCCGGCGGCGGGTGTCAGTCAGTCGGCATTGTATATGGTGGGGGAGACCGGCATGTATTGGACCTCCACGCAGTTGGACGCTTCGTATGCCTACCGTTTTAATTTTAATAAGGCTAATTTTCAGTGGGACACCTACATCGCCAAAAACTGGGGACGTCTCTCTGTGCGCCCGATTTTGCGCAGCAATGCTGAGCAGTCAAGCGAGGATGACCCCGAGGAGATGGAAGACGTCAGGACGATGGATTTGATTGCCTTTTTCCCGGAGGGGTATTCTAAGGGCAATGTCGTTTCGTGGTACGTCTATAAGAACGAGGACGCCAAGGAGGAGTGGGCATTGTATCTATTTAAAGACAATACTTACCTGCTCACGCAATTGAGTGCGCGTACTGGTGCCCGCGTGATACAGAATGTGGGCGATTTTTCTGTGGATGGCGCAATTGACGGTGATTATAAAAATTTTGACATCACAGCCACGGTATGGCGCACCAAGAGGACGGTGCAGTTCAGGGACGGCAATTGCACTTTTATGAAAAAGAATTTTCAGCAAGTGATAAAGGACCTGCCGCCCGACCCGATCAAATGCACTCAGGACAATTCCAATACATCCATCCTGTATTTTGATTGTAAGGATTGCTTTGAAAAAAACACCCTTGTGGCGTGGTATATGCAGACCGAGACCAATGTTGATGACGAGGGTTTTATGGCGATGTTCATTTACGCGGACGGCTCTTTCGATTTCAATAAATGTTGGATAAGGGACGGCGTGCAGTCGGGCGCGAAGGTGCTGGAAGGCTATCTCGATGTCAATGACATGAGCCGCCTCGATTTTGACAATATTAATGAGAGCATCACAGTAATATCGCATTTCAAGTATCACAATGTCCTGTCCATTGTGAATGGCGTAGGCACGGTGTCGGGGTATCCTGATGTGAAATTGACGCGGCAGCCGGTCTCGCTTTGTTATGAATTGCTCGGATATAAATAAAAAGCCATTATGAAAAAATATCATTACTATATCTCGTTGATTGTTGCATTGTTGCTGTGCGTATCGTGCGGCGGCAATGACGAGTCTTATGACGGCACATCTCCTGACGACGGCGGCAGAAATTCGTTGATATTGCAGGATGTGGAGTATTCGTTGACGGTAAAGGGCGGCGGTGCGGTCGCAAAAATAGAGAGCAACGCCAATGAGGATATTTCGGTGGTGGGTGCGCCAGTATTTACCGCCAAGGATGTCGCGATGCCGCTTGTGATGACCGTAGTGGGCGAGGACGTGAGTGGCACATTGACCCTGAAAAACACCGACGGCACATTCTCCGGCAAATTGAGAGTGCCTGTGGACATTGCCGATACGCTTGCCTTGGTCGGCACATTTGAAATGCCGGCATCTGGCGGCGACGATGACGACAGGTCAATCATTTCGCTTGACGACCTCATAAAAAAATGCGGACACCGTTACACTGTTAATTTCAAGTACAAATGCAATGATTCCGTGGAAATCAAAGACAGCAGGGCTTATTTTGAGTTCATAATGTCGCCGTGCCAGAGGTGGCTCAATGTCAATAACGACCGTTACACGATGAGTGCGGACGGCAGGGTGTGGATAGCCTTTGACGGCAGGAGCTCCGTGATGACCAATTTTTATAGGATAGCCTACGACAAGGTGGAGGGCGGCAGATTATATACCATCGACCGCAGCGGCTTGGTGGATTTGGGCATCTTCAATACATTGTGGGCTGACCGCAATGTCGGCGCAGAAAAGACAGAGGACGACGGCAAATATTATTATTGGTACGATGCGCTTACCTGTGTGAAAGAGCCGTTGGAGCTGCCGACCGGCGGATTGCAGAGGGCTACTGACAACGATTTTTACAATCTGTGCCAATTGTACGAATATTGGGGCGAATACAATGGCGTCAGGGGGCGTTATTTCTTGGCGTCGGGCTGTTTTGACGTCAATCGTGACCCCTTCATATTCCTGCCTGCGTCCGGCATCAAGATAGCCGGTGTCGTGAGTTCCAAGGACGATTATGGATTGTATTGGTCGATGTCGGAGCAGAGCAGCACTGAGGCATTCCGACTTTATTTCCACAATTGGAGCTGCACCCACGAAACTTTTCAGTACAAAAACTTTGGCGGACATTCTGTGCGCGCAATCAGGCGCGGCAATGCCGTTAAAGAGGATGATGATAATGGCGGCGGTCATGTGAGGGACACCACGCAGACCTATTTCGATGGGCCTATGCTGTATTTCCCGTATAGCGAATATGATGTGAATGACGTGGTGGCGTGGTACAGGCAGAAGACCGATTCTAATGACGATTTCATGGTGCTGTACTGCTTCAAGGACTTCCGTTTTGTAGTTGTAAAAACTCAGATAAGCGGTGGCGTGCTCATCGGCACACCCTTCGGTACTGGCTCGATAGAGATTCTGGAAGGCTCGCAGGACGACCCCAGCAACATCACATTGCTCGCAACAGTCAACGAGCTGGATGGCAACAAGTTTGAGGTGACGATTGAGGACGGTGTGGGCGTCATCCTCGGCTTTACGATGGAGTGCCTGGAGCTCGACACGCTGTACGAACTGCTTAAATTGGATCGGGGAGGCTCTGACAATTAATTGATGCAATATCCGCCGACGAGGATGTCGTCGAGCTGGTCGTTGTTGCCGCGCCATTCGTCGAGGGCGGCGTTGAGCATCTGGGCCTGTTCTGTTGCCACCTTGGTCTTCGTATTGATGTCGACGAGCAGTTGGCGGAAACGGCGCGAGGTAAATTTTCCCCTTTCTTTGTCGCCGAGCTGATCGGCAAAACCATCTGAAAACATATAGATGTAGTCGCCGTGCTGGACGTCGATTTCGCGGTTTTCAAACGCCCTCATGCGCGGGTATATCGCGACGGGGTTTTTGATAGCCTTGTATTCTGTGAGTTCGGTGCCGCGCACGAGGTACATTCCATTGCCCGCGCCCGCAAAGAGCATTTTCATTGTATTGAGGTCAATTGTGCATATAGCCATATCCATGCCGTCTTTTGGCTCGAGCGGGTTGGTGGTCTGCTTGAGGGTTGCGATGATTTTTCTGCGCATCTCTTCGAGTATCTGCGCGGGGGTGGCTGTTGCGCCGATTTCAGTGCTGATTTCGTTGAGCAGGGCAACGCCGAGCATGCTCATGAATGCTCCCGGCACGCCGTGTCCCGTGCAGTCTGCCACGGTGAAGATTACAAAGTCGCCGATGCGCTTCATCCAATAGAAGTCGCCGGAGACTATGTTTTTCGGTCTCCAGAATAGGAATACATCATTGAACGATTCTTTGAGGATTTCCTGGGATGGCAGGATGGCGTTTTGGATGAGTTTTGCGTAGCGGATACTGTCGGTGACCGCCTTGTGTTCCCTCTCGATTTCGTTTTTGAGGGTTTGGATGTGCTTGCGCTCCTTCTCGATGGAGAGGCTCATGTCCCAGAGCATCTTGTTGCGGTCGGTGAGTTCCTTCTGCTGTTGTTCGAGTTTTTTCTGCTCCACTACAAGGGCT